>ERZ1026860.15-NODE-15-length-128395-cov-57.615724_pt1 | contig 128395 bp, 95 predicted proteins | sample MGYA00380160_ERZ1026860 | MGnify/ENA primary metagenome ERZ1026860 (study PRJEB33269, sample SAMEA4719796) | human gut metagenome | biome: human-associated habitat; feature: organic feature; material: feces | place: Cameroon | collected 2013-10 ... | reverse complement strand
AAACAATCTTAGTTTAACCACCCCAAAAGTGTCAACCATTCTCAGGGAAGGTCAAAAAGGGTTTTGTGACCTTTACACACTGATAAATTAGGCAATAGGAGCCAATAAAATTTGCAAAATAAGGCAAAGCGAAGAGCGATTATCTGCAAAATAAGGCGTCGCCTCCATTTTTTTCAGTAAATTTGCGATATCTATAATACTTGAAAGTTATGCAAATGAAGCAGATTGTCATAGACAAAAGGACTCTGGAAGTTATATTAACTGACCAGAAAAATGAAGTTGAGACTTGGACAGATGAACATCTGTGCCATAGAAATGAAGAGAGTTTGATTGACCTTGAAAGTCCTCAGGCTCAAGTGGTAATAGGTGTCCGTCGAAGTGGCAAATCAACATTATGTATGCAGACCCTTGAAGAAGCGGAAGTGAAATTTGCTTATGCGGATTTTGACGATGAACGCCTTGTAGGGATTGGAGCAAATCAATTGAATGATGTACTTGAAGTATTATACAAGATTTATGGCTCTTTCCAGTATATCTTTCTTGATGAGATTCAGAACATAGAGGGATGGCCTTTGTTCGTAAACAGATTGCTTAGGAATAAGATTCATGTTGTTCTGACTGGAAGCAATGCAAAATTGTTAAGCGGCGATCTGGCGACTCATCTCACAGGCAGGAGCAGTGAGATAGAGCTATATCCTTTCTCATTTGGGGAGTATTGCAAGATGAATGGGGTGGAGAGTTCATTGCGTTCTACAAAAGGAATCGCTGAACTTAGAAATTGCTTTGATGAGTATATAAAGAAAGGAGGCTTTCCTGAACTGATGGTTGTGAAGAATGGCAAGAAATATATTTCCAACCTAGTTGAAAATATTCTGAAAAGAGATATTGAGCAACGGTACAATATCTCCTTTCCTGCACAGTTTGAGAATCTTGCCCATCATTTGCTAAATTTATCGCCAACTATAGTCTCCGCTCCAGATCTCGCTGAATTATTCAACTTCAAGTCTGCTCATACAGCCCGTAACTATGTTTCGTACTTAAAACAGGCATATTTGCTTTCCGGCATCAAGAAGTATTCTCCTAAGAGTAAAGTCCGTGTGACTCAAGAAAAGGTTTATCCAATTGATGTTGCATTGATGAATAAGAGAGAGAACGCATTTGTCGGAGGAAATCTTGGTTGGAGGCTTGAGACTATTGTACTTAATCACCTTCTTCGCAAGTGCAAATTGGAAGGATGGGATATATACTATCTAAAGGATCGTTCGGGAGAGTGTGATTTCATTGTTTGTGATGGAAACAGGGCTTTGCAATGCATTCAGGTTTCTTATGACATATCCGCCGCTGAAACACGTAAACGCGAGATTAATGGTCTGCTTCTGGCTTATAGAAAAACGAAATGTGACAACCTTCTTCTTTTGACCGATCATATCTATGAAGAAATGGACATAAATGGTGTGCATCTAACAATAAAACCTGTATATGAGTGGTGTATTGACACTCTGACGCAGCATTAAGTCAACGATGGCACAAAGTGAAATCAATTTAGAAGCTGTTTTGATTTGTTTGAAATGTTCTTTGAGGTGAAAAAATCTTCATCTTCTTCCCGCTTCTTCAGTCAGATAGCACCACTATCTTCCTTGGAAGAAGCGGTCGAACCTGAAGTTTTTCACTCTCAACCCAGCGCCCGAACCGAGAGCAATCGAACTTATTCGGATTGCCGAGGTGAGTAGCAGGGGAAGAGCTTGCTCTTAATCTTCAAACAAACAAATCAAAACAGCTTCTTTATCGTGCGTGAAAGGCTGTTTCTGGCGCACAGAATATGCTTCCAGAAACCTCGGTGCGTCAGAAGGTCACTTCAACACACGGAATGTATTTTCTCGAGCAACTGGTGCGCAAAAAGGTCTCTCTAGCGCACGGCAATGGTGTCTATGACAGTCGTCATTTACAGATTGACGACTTCGGACTTGTACTTTATGCGGTAGTCTGTGGAGTCCGCGTCGAGGACGAAGACCTGGTAGCTGTTTCCTCCGGGATAGACCCGGACAACGATATGTCCCCACGGCTTGAATTTGCTCCAGAGTTCCTCTCCGAGTTTCTTGCGGGCCTGATCCACGGTTATGTAGTAGTCACGGTCTCCTTTCCAGACCAGAGGGTCGGATATTCTTGTCATTGTGGAAGGGACGGGATGATTCTGGCTTCTGGCATCGATTATGATAACCTGTGGTGACAATGTCTGCATAAAGAACGCGTTGCAGGTGTCGAAATAGCCGTGGTGGTTGGCTTTCATCACCGTGACCTTGCCGCAGACCTTGGCGACAGGAGTCTCGAAATCCCTTTCCTGAGACTTGAAGATCGGCCAGTTCCCGCCGGAAAGATCGCCTCCGTTGAAGTAGGAGAATTTCCCGTAACGCAGACGGATGGCGCAGGAGTTCATATTCTCATCGAACAGGGTCGGATCCCCGCTGTACATCTTTACGGATTTCTTGCCGCGGCCTGTCCAGACCTCGCCGTTTGCGGCAAGGTTCCTGATCTCGAAGTCTTTGGCATATTTCTTCGGATTGTGAACCATCGTGAACTGTCTCTTGCTTCCGATGACAAATTTCTCCGCAGTCATACCTCGTTCTACTGAATAGTTAACGAAGCCTATGTAGTTCTCAATGAACCCTTTGTTCGCATTCAGGACATTCTCTCTGGACGGGAAGTCATAGTCTGGATATGCCCTGTCAACCAACTTGTTGAAATGAATATGCTCGCCCACGAGAGTTATCCCGGAAAGCGCATAGCCGTGCGTGCCCGGAATCGCATCCTTCATCGAGCCTATGTGGTCGTTATGGAGATGGGTGACCATCGCGTAGTCAAGGTTGTCCTTGTCGGGAAGCTGAGCCATAAAGTGCTTCATATAAATAGCCTGCCACTCACCCGGCTTCTTTGTGTCGTCCGGATGTTGTGTGTCCTTCGCCTTTGCGTTATCGCCGGCATCGATCATCATCGAAGTCCCGTCCGGCATCACAATCAACGCCGCGTCACCCCTTCCCGTGGCGATCGTGTGGATGTCCAGATACCCTTCCTTCCATTCCGGAAGATACTCCGGAGCTTGTGCGAAAATATTGATCGTGCCCGCAAGCATCGCCAATGCCAATAAAGTCCTTTTCATCATAATCATTTTAATTGCGGGACAAAAGTACATAAAAACTTGCGTTTTCAGGCCGATTGAATATGACTATGGCAAAAATCGGATATTGCTTCACGTCAGTCATCTCAGACAGCAATTGTGCCGAGGTACTTAACTTTCTGATAAGCAACGAGGAAATACTATCATCCAGTACTGACATAGGCACCAGATAGTTATCCATTCAGATTGATTATTAACGTATTAGATGCCACGAGCATTTATTACGTCTGTTGGAAGTGCTATGAACCTTGGGAGTCATCGGGCCATCGTCGTCTGTTTCCGGACTTTACTTATCGGCATAAAATTACTACATTTGTCCTTAAAACCATTGGTACGGAAAGCAAAACCGCAAATCCACGGTTTGTCGCCACAAGCCTTGACGCGGAAACAACACAGCAAAAGCCAAGGCTCGTGACCGAAAGAACGGTCATCCTACCACCGACAGGAACTTATGGCTCAATTAAGTCGGATTGTGATGAACCGAATGCTTCCGGGACGGAAATGGACATATTAATAACTGTAATATTCAATGAATATGAAAAAGATCGTTAAAGTTGCGGCGGTGGGTGCATTGGTTGCGCTGACCGCTTCGTGCGCTCCACAGAAGATCGCGGTGACGGCGCACAGGGGATTCTGGAACTGCGAGGAGGCCGGGTACGCCGAGAACTCCATCAAATCGCTTGAGTTGGCGCAGCAGAACGGGCTGTGGGGCAGCGAGTTCGATGTGCACATCACTTCCGACCTCGTTATGCTCGTGCACCACGATCCGGACATCGACGGGATGCGCATATGGAATCACGACTACGCTGACTTCAAGGACTGCCGCCTGAAGAACGGGGAGAAGATCCCGACTCTGGACGAATATCTCACCCAGGGAGAGAAGAGCAAGAAGACCGTGCTGGTGTTCGAGCTCAAGAAGCAGATCGACAAGGCTCACGAGGACTATATGGTCGACCAAAGCGTCAAGGCTCTCAAGGAGCACGGCCTGTACAACCCTAAGCGTGTGATTTTCATCTCATTCAGTCTGAATATGTGCGAGAGGCTCGCCGCCCTCTGCCCTGGATTCACGGTTCAGTACCTGGACAAGGACAAGAGCCCTGAGGAGCTCGCCAAGCTCGGAATCAACGGTGTGGACTATCAGTACAAGGTCTTCGGAAAGAACCCGACCTGGTTCAAACAGGCCCGCGACAACAAAATGAGCATCAACTGCTGGACCGTCAACAAGGAGAAGGACATCCAGAATATGATCGACCTCGGTGTCGATTGCATCACGACCAACGAGCCGCTCCTCGTCCGCGAGAAGCTCGGCAAGAGGGAGAAAGTGAAGTAATCACTTGATTTCCAGAAGTTCCGACCAGTCGGTGGAGTAGAGGCGGGAGCAGAATTCGCGGCGGATGCCGTCGGAATAGTGTCCTGGGCGCTGGGTTGCCAGCCTCAGGACATTTTTGCCGGAGGTGTTGACCATATCCATAACCTTGGAGATGCGGTCATCACGGTCACGGGTCTCTTGGTCAAAATCGAACAGGGTGGTCTGGATCGCGTCGGCCTCAACGATGTCGGAGACGGTCACACCGGCCCTTTTATATTCAAAGCCATTGCGGAAAACCATCCTCAAAGCGCGCAGGGCGGCGGCGACAACCTCCTGGGTGCTGCTGGCAGGGACATCGAGCCTGACGCTGGCGTTGGGGAAATACTGCGGAAGGTCGTCTCGAAAGCGGTTGGTCTGGATAAAAACCCCCACTGAATATGCCGCGGTGCCTTCCGAGCGGAGTTTCTCGGCGCATTTTCCGGCGAAGTCCGAGACCCGGAGCGTCATCTCGTCGATATCGGTCACCATCTTGTCGAACGAACGGGAGGTGCAGATGCTCTTGCGTTTCTCATTGCGCTCGTCCTCGATCATCCGTCTGCCCTGAAGCTCTGACCAAGTCCTCACGCCGCCTATTCCCATCATCCTACGTACCCACTCGGATGGCCTCTTAATAAAGTCCAAGGCTGTCTTGACCCCGACGGACTCCAGTTTCGGAGCGCCCCGCCAGCCTATTCCCCAGACCTCTTTTATCGGGGTCAAAGCCAAAGCCTTGCTGATTTTCACCTCGGAATCAATCACACAGACACCCTTGTAACCTTTGTACTTCTTGGCGAAATGGTTGGCGACCTTGGCAAGGGTCTTTGTGTCCGCTATCCCGATGCTGACAGGAATGCCCGTCCAACGACGGATCTTCGTCACCAAGTCCGAGCATATTCCCGGAATACTTTCTGGCGCGACGCCATCCATATCCATATAGGCCTCATCGATTGAATAAACTTCCAACCGAGGGGCAGTCTCCGCAAGGAGCGACATCACGCGGGCGGAAAGGTCGCCATAGAGGGTGTAGTTGGACGAGCGCACAACGAGTCTCCCCTGCTCCACCAGATAGCGGACCTTAAAGAACGGAGTCCCCATCTTGATGCCCATCGCCTTGCTCTCGTTGCTGCGCGCCACCACGCACCCGTCATTGTTGGAGAGCACCACGACCGGACGGCCTTCCAACTCCGGTTGGAAAGCCCTCTCGCACGACACGAAAAAATTGTTGCAGTCAACTAACGCGTACACACTTTCTTGATGACGTAGGTCACTACTCCCCAGACTGTAAAATCGTTGGACTCAGTCACTTCGATGGGAGGATATTTCTCATTGGCCGGAAGCAGCCATATTCTTTGATGCTTAAGAATATCATAGGACACGCCCGGCTTGGAGGCCTTGACGCTCCGCGCTCCTAAAGGGTCCCTGAAAGAGATGTACTTCAAGGCAAACTCCCCGTCGATGAAACAGACGGCCATATCCCCTTCCCTCGGCTCGATCGACTTGTCCACCACCAACACGTCTCCCTCGTTCACATCGGCGTCCACCATCGAATCCCCGACCACACGGGCGAAAAAAGTCGCCGCCGGATGCCGCACCAACTCCTTGTTGAGGTCGATGAACGAATTGATGTAGTCCTGCGCCGGCGACGGAAACCCGGCGTGCACACCGCTTTCCATCATCGGAACGAACGTCCCTTTCTTATCCTCTTCCACAGCCATTATGAATATATTCTCAAGTTTTTATGAATATGCCTGTTCCGCTTTCTCAAATAGTCCATGACTAAAGCTCCGGCACAATGTACTTCCAGGCCAGTTCGAGCGGCTTCACACTGGAATCAAGATCACCATTGAGGAGCGCCATAACCTTTGACAGATCCTTAAGGATGTTGTCAGCGTCAAACGGCATCGCAGAGGTCATCACGATCACGGCCTTCTTATTCGGAATCACCACGATATACTGCCCGAAAAGTCCAACGGCCATATAGAGCGATCCATCTGAACGGGTCCTGATCTGATAGCCGTAACCGCTCGTGGAGTAGTTCTGGTCATAATTCATCCGGTCCTTGATCTGATCCTTGACAGCTTCCTTGAGATAGTCCTCCGGGATGATCTGCTGTCCGTCCCACTTCCCGCCATTCAGCAGGAGGCGGCCGAACGTCAGCATCTCGTCAGTGCTCAGGTGCAGTCCCCAGCCACCGGCGGTCACGCCCTGAACATCCTCCCACTCAGGCCTATCCAGCCCCATCGGCTTGAACATCCTTTTGTAGAGATAGTCGGCCATCTTCTCTCCGGTCTTCTTTGTTATGATTTCCGAAAGCATACAGGAAGAGAAACTGTCGTAGCAGAATTTCTCTCCCGGAGCCGCGTCGAATGGATATTCAAAGAAAAGTTCCGGCAGCGTGGAGTCATATTTTGTCAGCAGCCCGGAGACATCAACCCATTCATTATGAATATACTTGAGTGAGCCGAACGGATCCTTTTTGAAATATTCAGTGGCATATTCAACCGTCGGATCCTTTTTGTGGCCATTCGCCATAATCAGCAGATGCCTGACCGTCAAGGCCTCAAGGTTGGCCTTTTGGGCGTCCGTCATATTCTTTTCCGCCTCGGCGACTTCATCCGGAAACATCGGCGCGACCTTTTCGGACAGGCTCAGCTTGCCCTCCCCGACCGCTATTCCGACAGCCATTGAGGTGAACGTCTTGGTAACCGACCACATCTGTCGCCGTGTATTGTTGTCCGAGCCCTCGGCCCAAGCCCCGGAAGGTTTGTACCCATCCTGCCAGACCGCCACCCCATTCAAGGTTGACTCCGTCTTGCCCGCCTCCGACATCATAGTCTTAACAGCCGCCCTGACCTTCGGATTCTCGACAATTTGCTCTCCTGTCCCTGGATCGGGCACCGGCTCCGTATTATCCTTAGAACACCCTGCCGCCAGCAGCGCCACCGCCGTCAGCAAACCATAGAAAAATCTCTTGTTCAGTCTCATAACGTAATTCTCCTCTCGCAACCACAAATATACTCATCTTTTCTCACAAAATCACCTCCGCCTTCGTCACACCTCGGTCGGTACACCCAAGGCCACTTTCCTGTACGAAACGCGCGTCACGGCATTGGTCGGTACACCAGAGGGCACTTCCTGCACGAAATGGCAGCAAGACGGTGGTTGGTACACCAGAGGGCACTTTCCTGTACGAAACGGCAGCAAGGCGGCGGTTGGTACACCAGAGGGCACTTGCCTGTACGAAATGGTGTCACGGCATTGGTCGGCACCACAAGAATATGGTGGAAGAACAGAAAGGAAGTATGGCTTTGTGACAAACATTCTACCCCATCGACAGGAACCCCTCTCAACCCAGAAATTTTGGTAACGTGCAAAATTTCGGTTGAGAGGGGTTCCTGTTCGATCTTGGCAATAATGTCGCTTAAGCGGTAACTGTCTATAAGCCATCGAAATGGGGCGCTTCGACAAGCTCAGCGACCAGTCAGGCTATTCGCCAACCTCGCCAGCGGCCTCAACATAAAGACCGTATAAGCTCATTGCGGTCACTTCTACATCCGTGCAAACAACTGCCAGAACAACGACTTCGGATGGGCGCGCATGCCGTTCTCTTTCCTGAAGGAGAACACCGTGTTCCTCATCGCCACCGCCATCCTCAAGAACTTCTTCCTTCACCTTCTTGACGTCATCGGCGGACGGGTCAAAGGGCTTGACAGGACCGCGAGGCTCAAGCGGTTCCTGCGAATGTTCGTTGTCGTGCCCGCAAAGTGGATAAAATCCGGACGCAGAAACGTGTTCAACCTCTACACTAAACGGCGAATCTTTCTCGAACTTGTCCGCTAAGACACCTGAAGACGATGTAAATCCCGACAACTCGCCGCCCAGGCAACTCTGGGCGGCGCCGACGCGTGGAACGCACTTGAAAAAGTCATCGCTTGGGGTGTCCTGAATGAAACAGGAAGTCTCATCATGAAACATCAATGGTCAAGCCGATGTGAGAATGAGGCGAGCGAAGCCGTCAACAGGACTGGTCGGACAAAATAGTATGGCGTTTTGCGGTATTGCCTATTCTGCCTATTTAGGATTAATTTAGGATTAATTATTGTATATTTTTGTATATCTATAATAAAATGTTATATTTGTAGAAATTAAAAACGTTTTAACCATGATTTCTATTAACAAATCAAGTTGCATATTTGCAACTATTATCAGCTTCTTGCTGATCATACTAACCCTTTCGTGCTCAGAGCATGAAAGAATACTCTCTAAGAGAAATGATGTGCAGGAAAATTATCTGCAATTGTCCTCTTACCAAAGTTTTGATTGCCTATCTACCGAAGACATTTATACGCTATCCTTAGCAATTAAGAGATTCGGAATTTACATCGACGGTAACGATCTGAAATACAGAGCTGAATCCGCACAGCAAATCAACATCGATCCTGAATTGTATACTATAATAGAGGGGTTTATCAACAAAGAGCAAATTAAAACAAGATCTTATGATAATCCAAGTGACTGCGTAGCTCAATCTCTATCTCTATGGGGAGGAGCATCCTATGAGACAATTAACGCATAGATAATAAGCGAATTTGGGAATGATGGAGTACCTGCAGACAAGATATTTGACGTTATTAGACATTTCTTTCCCAAAGCACAACCTCATTACTTAGACACAAACGACATTGATTTTTCAGCAAGCATTATGACCACTGTTGGGGTTATGTACACAGAAAATCAATACTCATTACACATGGTAAACATTGATTATATTGATTCTCTCGGCTATGTTACATACTTTGACAAACAACAAGGTAGTATTGGCTACAACAACGCCACTGATTATTCCGTATTCTACACAAAAGAATAATATAATACGAATATACTAAAAAATTATAACACTATGACTAGGACAAATGCTCGGCTGCTGTCAACACTAGCGCTCGTACTGACACTTGCAGTCACACAACAGGCTTATGGTCAGGTTGACTCGATCATGGACAAGCAATATGAATGGTGCGGAATCTCAGTAAAGGTTCCGGACGGTTTTCGCGCGGAGGAGGCCGACATGATCTGGAAACCTAACAAAACCTTTGAGCACAAGCACTCTGGGCGCTTCATCAATGTCATGGCCAAAAGCGATGACGGCAATTGCGTTCTGCTGTACACAAAGGCATTGCATAGGCTTATCAAGAAAGGTAAAGAGGACCGGATGGACGGACAGATGGCCCTGATCAGCAGAGAGATGATGGAGGGCATGGGAATCTTGGACGAGTCCGGGATGACAACACTGGAAAACAGCGACTCTAACGACCTGTTTTACACTGAGGAGCACATCACCAGAATCACCGGAGAGTCGGTCAGGAAAATGACGGGAGCCGACCTGGTCTGCTTCTACGACCTTCCGGTCGAGAATTCTGAATTCACCAAAGAATCCTCCAAACTGGATGGATTCCAGCCGAAAACTCTTACAAGAATCCACATCATCAAGGAAGGTGGCGCTCATTATGACATCATCATGCTCCTGAACGAATCTGGGACAAAATTCAAATGGACTTACCTTCAGGCATTCCTGGAAAGCATCAATTTCGATTCCAAGCGCATCAGTCAGACTTGGGAAGTGATTGATTGATGACAACAAATCCCGGCCAGCTATCGAACTACTGGCCGGGATCGTTATATTAAATAAATCAAGACTATTCAGCCTCAGAAGTCTCGCCTGCGGTCCCTTCATGCGGCTCATCCTCCACATCGGCTCCGGAGAGGGAGCGGGCGGCGGCCACGGCGCAGTTGATGCCATCGATGGCCGAAGAGACGATGCCTCCGGAATATCCGGCACCCTCGCCACACGGAAGAAGTCCTGGGAACGCGTCCGCCTCGCAGTTGCGAGGATTCCTCGGAATACGGACCGGAGACGAAGTCCTGGACTCCACACCGATCAACAGAGCGTCATTCGTATAGTACCCTCTCATCGATTTCTGGTTCACGATCGAGAAAGCATCCTGAAGCCTCTCAGCGATGAACGGAGGAAGAATCTCGTGCAGCGGAGCAGGGACGACACCCGGCTTGTAGGAAGTCTCCGGAAGATCCTCCGAATCCTCACCCTCGCAGAAATCCACCATCCTCTGCGCCGGAGCGACGAAAGGATTCTCCGAATCGGAATGCTCGTGGGCATATTCCCACATCTTCCTCTCCACATCCTTTTGGAACTCAAGGCCCGCGAAAGCGCCCTTGTCGGTATATTCCTCCGGGATGTCCTCCGGATTGATCTGCACAACCACGCCGGCGTTGGCGAACTTGCCGCTTCGCGCCGAGTTGGACATTCCGTTCATCACGATGGTCTCAGGCTCGGTCTCCGAAGGCACCAGAACGCCGCCAGGGCACATACAGAACGAGAACACGCCACGGTCGTTGACCTGCTCTGTGAATGAATATTCCGCAGCAGGCATACCCGGTTCCCACTGGCCGTGGTAGCGGATGTCGTTGATCAGGGCCTGTGGATGCTCCACACGGACTCCCATCGCGAATCCCTTGGCCTCAAGGGCGCAGTCCTTGGCGACAAGCATCTCGTAAATGTCACGGGCGGAATGACCGGTGGCAAGGATGACCTTCTTCGCTGAATATTTCTGGACGCTCGGCTTGCCGGTTTTCGTAAGGTTCTTAGAATCAAGTGCCGAAACCTCGATCGTGCCGTCCTCATTGCGGGTCATGTCGGTGACCTTCGTGCCGAAATGATATTCACCACCCCTGGACTCGATGCACTGGCGGATGTTCTCCACGACTTTCGGGAGACGGTCCGTGCCGATGTGCGGGTGGGCATCGACGAGAATCTGAGGGCTTGCGCCGAAGTTCACGAACTGGTATAGCACCTCTCTGATGTCCCCCCTCTTCGAGGAGCGGGTGAAGAGCTTTCCGTCGGAGAACGTGCCGGCTCCGCCTTCGCCGTAGCAGAAGTTGGACTCAGGATTCAGGATTCCCTCGCGGGTGAGTTTCGCCATATCGAACTTGCGGTCGCGCACGTTCTTGCCCCTCTCCAGGATGATCGGCTTGAAACCGAGGGTCAGCAACTTCAGTGCGGCGAACATTCCGGCCGGACCGGCTCCGATGATGATCACCGGCTCGGCGTCGGTGACATCCTTATATTCAGGAACTTCGTAAGGGACGTAAGATTCAAAGCGGTGGTTGTAGCCTTCGATGCGGTAGCGGTAGATCACATCGTTGCGGGCGTCGATCGAACGCTTGGCGATCACGCAGGTCGCGTCGGCGTTCGGGAAGGTCGGTTGGTAGGACTTTGTCGGGTCAATCACGTTGATGACCGCGTTGCCGCGGAGGTTCATCTCTCTCGCCGCGACTATCCTCACGTCATCCGGCCTGAGGTCTCGGCCGACCCTACCGGTCATTTCAAATTCAATCATATTCTTTTCCTAAAATCAGATTCTTCAACTACAAATAAATTCATCAATATTCAAAGTCGGCAACTTTCCTCCACCCCCAGTCACTTCGTGACAGCCCCGAGGGGCACGGGGAAAGTTTTCCCCGAACCCCTTCGGTCGCTTCGCTCCGAGTTCCCTGACTTTCAAACACCTTCGTCACCCGAATAACAAGTAGCCCCAAAAGGTGTGAAGTGGGAATATGGTCAAATATAATCATCCCTTTATATTCATTAATAATCCGCAATGCGGGAGACGGGAGCGATGTCGAGCGGGGTGCGCTCGCCGGCAAGGTAGTGGAACCAACCGGCTATGGCGATCATCGCGGCGTTGTCGGTCGTGAACTTGAACTCGGGGAGATATGTGTTCCAGCCACGCTTGCGGCCCTCCTCCTCGATCCGTGAGCGGAGGCCGCTGTTGGCGGAGACTCCCCCACCGATGGTCACGTCCTTGATGCCCGTCTGTTTGGCGGCCTTGATCAGTTTGTCCATCAGGATGTCAATCAACGTCTTCTGGAAACTGGCGCAGATGTCCTCCTTGTTTTTCTCCATAAACTCCGGATCCTTCGCCATCTCGTCACGCACGAAATAGAGCAGCGAAGTCTTCACCCCACTGAAACTGTAGTCCAGCCCCGGAATCTGCGGTTTCGCGAACTTGAAGCGGTTCGGATCCCCCAGTTTGGCCAGTCGGTCGATGACAGGGCCGCCCGGATAGCCGAGGCCCATCATCTTGGAGCATTTATCAAACGCCTCACCCACAGCGTCATCGATCGTTTGGCCGAGAATCTCATAGTCCAACGGGCCGTTCACCTTGACAATCTGCGAGTTGCCTCCTGAGACCAGCAGACAGAGGTACGGGAACGCCGGATGGCGGTTCTCCTTGCCCTCCTGTTTCACGAAGTCCGCGAGAATATGCCCCTGAAGATGATTGACCATAATTATAGGAATATTCAGGGCCACGCCAAGAGCTTTGGCGAACGATGTGCCGACAAGCAAAGAACCCAGAAGCCCGGGGCCACGGGTGAAGGCTATGGCCGTGAGGTCAGAAGCCTTGATTCCGGCCTTGTCCAACGCCTGGCTTACGACAGGCACGATATTCTGTTCGTGGGCTCTGGAGGCGAGTTCAGGAACGACTCCTCCATAATCCTTGTGGACCTGCTGGCTCGCTATAACGTTGGAGAGCAGGAATCCGTCCTTGATCACGGCGGCCGATGTGTCGTCGCAACTTGATTCGATTCCAAGGATATAATCCGACATATTCTTCAAAGACATTTGTTCTGGTCAGCAAAGATACAACTATTTTCGGCAATACAACGGATATTTAGTATCTTTGTTGTTATAAGCCAAGGCGCTGATCGCTATGGTCCAAGATTGTTGAAAAAGGCTCTAAAGATATTCTGGGGTATCGTTGTGGCGCTGGCGGCGCTGCTGTTCGCCTGCTGGATTCTGTTGCAGACTCCGGCGGTTCAAACTTTTGTGGCCAGAAAGGTGATCGGGTCGCTGGACGGGATCCTAAACGGACGGATCGAGTTCTCGAAAATACACATCAAACCCTTCACAGCCTTGGTACTCAAGGATGTGGCGTTGATTGACAACGAGCCGGTCACCGACTGGCACGGTGAAAAGATCGACACTATAGCCAGCGCGAGATCCATCGTCGTCACATTGTCCCTCAAAGGATTACGGAACGACGGGACGATTAATGTCAAAAGGCTCAGTGTCAGCGACGGTTCATTCTCTCTCGCCAAAGACGAGCGTGGAAGCAATATCAGCCGCTTCGTCAAGAAGCCGGACAAGAAGAAGGAGAAGAAACCGATGTCGCTGGAAATCAACGCGGACCGCACCAACATAAAAAACTTCAGATTCAGACTCCTCAACCTTGGCAGTGACAGCCCTTTACGGGAATATGGCATTGACTGGAAGAACCTCGACGTGACCGCCCATATTCTTCAGGCGCGCGACATCAAGTTCAGCGGCGGGCGGATCGAAGGCACGGTGGAGAGTCTCAAGGCCAGCGAGCGAAGCGGCTACGACATTCTGGCGATGTCCGGAAAAACCACGATCGGGAAAGGCAGGACCCTCATCCGCAACCTCCACCTGCAGGACACGTGGTCGGACATAAGGATGACTGAATATTCAATGGAATATGACAGCATCCGTTCATTCTCCCACTATCTGGACGAAGTCAGGATGACAGGAAGGATATTCAGCAGCAGGGTTGATTTCAAGAGCATCTCCTATTTCGCGCCGTCGCTGCGCAGGATGAATTCCGTCATCAATGTCAGGAACGCCGATGTCAGCGGCCCCGTCAGCGATCTGATTATAGGGAAATTCGACTTCTCGGAGGCGTACAGCGGGGTTTCCGGAAAGGTTGACGGCAGACTGTCCAAACTTCCGAATGTCAATGATATGCTGATGGACTTCGATGTTGACGGCCTTGGGTTCACGTCATCCGGCCTCGGAATGTTCATCAGGGAATTCGCGCCAAGCGCCAAGGTTGACCTGTCACGATTCGCTCCCGACACACGCCTCACATTCGCCGGAAGCGCGAAAGGGACGATCAACAAATTGAAAGTGAAGGGAAAGATCACCTCCTCACTCGGTTCTGTCACAGCGGACGCCGATGTGCGGAATCTGATCGACAAGAGAAAAACTATGGGATTCGGGGGGAATATCACAACCCGCAATCTCAACATAGGGAAACTGGCCGGGGTGAAACAGCTCGGGGAGCTCACAATGCGCGGGGCGATGGATATGACCCTCGGAAAAGGCCAGACCAGCCTGCGGATAGATTCCCTGCACGTGGACAGGATGTCGGCCCTTGGCTATGACTACTCCAACATCGCGGCCGCGGGGACATATTCTGACAACGCTTTCGACGGGCGCATCGTCTGCAGTGACCCGAACCTCAACTTCCTGTTCCAAGGCCTGTTCACCCTTTCGGACAAGACCAGAAACGGTCTGTACAAATTCTATGCGTCTATCGGTTACGCTGACCTGCACGCATTGAGGCTGGACAAGCGGGAGAACTCAAAGATCTCCGGACGCGTCAACGCCAACTATATGAACATCAGCCACGGGGACCTGATCGGTGACCTTGACATTCTCGGGCTGACCCTGGAGAATGACCAAGGCTGGCACGAAATCGGAGACATCTGCGTCAAGTCACATTCCAACAACAACGTCAACCGAGTGAACCTCACGTCCAGCTTCGCCAACGGCAATTACATCGGCACCAAACCATTCACCGAGATGATCAAAGACATTCAGAGCCTTACCGTGCAAAGGGAACTGCCGGCCCTGTACAAAGGGAAGCTCCCAGAATGGAAAGGTGATGAATATGACCTCGGGCTCGATGTCGGGGACGCGAGGGACATCCTTTCGTTCGTCAAACCGGGATTGTACGTGGCCCAAGGCACGAAAATACGTCTGAATGTCGCCAAGGACGGGAACGTCACGGCCTCGGTCAAATCACCAAGGATAGCTTTGGGGAAGAATTATCTCAAGGATGTTGACCTTGCTTTGGACAACAGGGACAGCAGCCTCAACGCCATCGCCGGTTTCTCGGCGATCTCCGTGTCAGGGCTCAGCCTGCTGAAAGACAATCTGATGCTCTATGCCAAGGACAACGGGTTCGGAGCCGGATTCACCTATGACAACGGGACGGATCTCGCCAACAAGGGCGAGCTCTACCTCTCCGGCAATCTCGGACGGGAGCATAACGGAGACCTGACCATCCACGGACGCACGCTGCCATCCTACATCTGGTACGATGACGCGGCCTGGGATGTGACCGAATCAACCATCGACATCATCGGCAAAGACATAAAGGTGGACAATCTTGTGGCCAGATGCGCGGACCAGTCCGTGAAGGTCAACGGAGGATATTCATTCACAAAGAAAGACACTCTTTCGGTCAATCTCGTGAAGTTCGACCTTGGGCTGCTGAACAAATTCCTCGGAGACAGCTTCGGGATCTCTGGACTCGCGACCGGACACGCCATCATCTCCTCTCCGTGGGACGGCAACGCCGGGATGATGATGAACCTCACCTCGGATTCCACGGAAGTGGCCGGGCAGCGGATTGGCACACTACGACTGGCGGGATCGCTGGACGACGGCAAGATGCGCTTCCTCGCCAAGAATGACATTGACGGATCCAGAACTCTTGACATCGCCGGGGATTATTTCCTCAAAGACCGCAGCGTCAATGCCTCCGCGACCCTTGACAGGCTGAATGTAGGTTACATAGCGCCGGTTCTCAAATCAGTTTTCAGCGAGATGGGCGGCACGATGAGCGGCAAGGTGAATGTAAACGGCGGACTGGACAACCTGTCGATCTCCAGCGAGGGCACAAGATTCGACAATGTCCTTCTGAGAGTAGGCTTCACAAACGTGGCGTACTACGCCAACGGGCCGTTCTCTGTGACGGACAAAGGACTGTTCTTCGACGATGTCACGATCAAGGACAGATATGACGGCACAGGAAGGATCTCAGGCGGGTTACTGTTCGACAGACTGAAGAATTTCAGGATGGACTCGAAGATCACGATGAACAGGATGGAGGCCATCGATATGACCGAGGCCGACAACCAGGCTTTTTACGGTCATCTGTTCGCCAGCGGAGACGTTCTGATCAAAGGGCCGTTCGAGGCCATTCTGCTGGACATAAAAGCAAGGACTGACAAGAACGGACGCATACATATTCCTATAGATAAGGCCTCGAATGACGGGAAGAATGACCTGCTTACGTTCAAGCAGGCTTTCAAGGAGGTCTACATCGATCCGTATGACGCGATGATGAACAATCTGGTCGAGAGGGAAGGCAAGGGCAGCGACTTCGGGCTGAAACTCAGGGTTGACGCGAACCAAGGCACAGAGGCCTACGTGGAGATAGACCGGGCGGCCGGCAACGTGTTGAACGGACGCGGCCAGGGCACAATCGACATTGAGGTACGTCCCGGCAGGGATCTGTTCACCATCAACGGAGACTACACCCTGCAATCCGGCAATTTCCATTTCAACGCAATGGACATCGCCAAAAGGGACTTCACGATCTCGGAAGGAAGCTCGATCCGCTTCAACGGGGATGTGATGGACAGCGACTTGAGCATCAATGGAATATATTCGACGAAGGCTTCGGTGGCCACCTTGATCGCCGACACGACATCGGTCTCCGCCCGAAGGGTGGTGAACTGCGGCATCGGGGTGTCCGGAAAGATGCGTGAGCCGAAACTATCCTTCTCCATCGATGTCCCGGACCTCGATCCTACCACGAAGTCAAGGGTGGAGACCGCATTGAACACGGATGACAAGGTTCAGCGCCAGTTCCTTTCCCTTCTGATCTCCGGCAGCTTTATGCCAGACGAGCAGTCCGGAGTCGTGAACAACAGCAATATGCTCTATTCCAACGTGGCTGAGATTATGGCCGGACAGCTGAACAACATCCTTCAGAAACTGGACATCCCGCTGGACCTTGGACTGAACTACCAGTCCAGCGAAAGCGGCACGAACATATTCGATGTCGCCGTCTCGACGCAGCTCTTCAACAACAGGGTGATAGTCAACGGCAATGTAGGCAACCGGGAATATAACAACTCCTCGTCGTCCGGAGCCGATGTGGTCGGAAACCTTGACATCGAGATCAAGCTGGACAAGTCAGGGCAGTTGAGAATGAACATATTCTCCCATTCGGCGGACGACTACACCAACTATCTGGACAACACCCAACGGAGCGGAGTCGGCATAGCCTACCAAAGGGAGTTCAACACCTTCAAGGAATTCATCCGCAACCTGTTCTCCAGCAGGAAGAAACGAGAGCAAAGGGCAGCCGCCGAAACCGGTGCAAGGGAAATGAGGCGAATCTCGGTTTCACGGAATGAGGCGCCCGCTAAAAACTCACGAAAATCAGACAAAAAAGCAAATCATTAAATTTCAGGAATATGATAACTAACATCGCATTGGTAGCTCACGACTCCAGAAAGCAGGAGCTGTTGGATTGGGTCCGTTACAACGCAGGCTCATTGAAGCATTGTCATCTTTTCTGCACCGGAACGACCGGCCGTCTCGTCTCAGAGGCTCTGACAGAGAAGCTTGGCCCGGAAGCGCCGTCCGTTGTGTGTATGCTGAGCGGTCCTCTCGGAGGAGACTTCGAAATCGGAGGAATGATCGCCGAAGGGAAGATCGATATGCTTGTCTTTTTCTGTGACAATCTGATTATGCAGGGACATCAGAACGACGTGATGGGACTGACCCGTCTGGCATCCCTGTACAACATCCCGTTCGCCACCAACCGCAGCACCGCTGATTTCATCATCTCATCCCCGCTCTACACCAGCGAGCACTACAAGCGCATAATCCCGTCCTGCATAGACTCCTACAAGAACCGTAAGCTTTAGGCCACAGCGCCTAACGCTTCACGTCCGAAGTGTCCGAGTCCGCCATCACATCCAGCCGGGACGGTTCAATCACCACCACCATAGCCGGATGCACACCTTTGACGAACTCGTTAAGGTTCTCGTTGCGAAGACGGACACAGCCTTCTGTCGCCCTCGTGCCGATGGACTCCGGGGCGTGGGTTCCGTGGATGCCTATTCCCTTGTGGCCGGGGGTGCGGAGACGAATGAAGAAATCGCCGTAAGCCCCTTGTATTGGGCCATCGCCGTCACCGAAGTCGTGGTCCCAAGCCGAGGCATCCTGAATATCCTCGATCGTGAAAACGCCCTCCGGAGTCTTCATATCCCCGACCGAACGTTTGGTGCCATAGTTTTTCCCGACCGCGACAGGATATTCACAAAGGACATTGCCTTTGTAGTCATATTGCCGCAGCATCATATCCTCCTTGGAGATCAGGACGAAAGACGCATTGGGAATCTCTTGGATCTGGCGGTTGTAATATTTCCAGACATAGAGCAGTCCGGCATACGGCAGGATCAGGACAACCACCAAGGCTATTGTGGTCCAGTTCAGCCGAGCGCCCTTGTGGCCTTTCCTATTCGGTGACATAATCTACCCTGAAATTGCCGTAAGGGTCACGGTACACCTTTCGGATCAAGCCTTCAACACCGCCATCGCCGACCGCGACGATATGGTCGGTCTCGTCATCGTCAAAGGAGAACACGACCAACTTCCGTAACCCGGTGTTGACGTTCTGGAGAACCACGCAAAAGTCCGTGAACTTGGATTTCGGGTTTGTGAGTCTGGCGTAATAGACATAGTTGTACTTTGACTTTTTAGGCAGACAGAACACCTGCCAACCGGAATTGTAATCACTCAAGTCATCATCAGGGAAAGCCTCGTTCCAAGCATAGGAGTTTATCACACCTATAAGGCCGTTGCTCTTGTAAAAATTCAGCAAGGCGCGGCGGCATTTTGCAGTGGAGATCACCGCACGCGACTCACTGTCTCCCCAGATGCTGTTCAAGATGTAGAAATCCTTTTTCTCCATCAGATAATCCGAGGCCACATAGCCTTTCTTTCCTGTGGAACTTTTCACATACGCCCAATCACTGGAATAGTCATAGACAATCAGTTCGCTTCCATACTGAAGCGTACCAAGCTTGTTCGCATCGATGCCAGAGACCTGAGAGGAACGCAGGAAAGTCCTTTCCGCAAACGGGTAATAGCGCGGAGCCTCACGGTCAACCTTTGCCGGCACATAGACATTATAGTACCAGAAAACGCCTCCTGTGGCAAGCAGAAGCAACAACGCCACAAGAATGAATATCTTGGAGCCGGAGCCACCTGATTTTCTTTTATATGAGCCAGCCGAAACGGGTTTAGCCCACGGCTCGGGAGTTTTCGGTGCCACAGCTTTGGGAGCCGGCGGTGGAGTCACAGGCGCAGGAGCGGGAGTCGGTTCCGGCTGTTTCACGGGTTCAATACTGGCACCGCAATAACGGCAGAACTTCGCTCCGTCAACATTATCCTGGCCACATTTCGGACATTTTTTCATAAGGCGAACTATTTACGGACTTTAACAAACAAACGGACATTCATCTTGCTGTACTTGGACCGCTCTCCGACAGTATTGGACAAAAGGCTGACGTATTTGGCGGACAGAGGGTCGGAGGAGGATTCAGTCGAGGACCAGTAGAACACCGGCGCTCCGACGGAAGGGAGCGGATCACCGCCATATTCAAGCAAAGTCTTGTTGACAGCGTCCCTGTCCGCGTCTGTGAAGCCCTCATCAATGGTGAAAGACTTCAGGTCTCCTACCGAAGGCACAAACCATACGTTCTCCGTGTGCCGGAACGCAGGGAAATCCTTCATTTCCTCCGGTTCTGGATTGCGGATGGATGTCGATTCCCCGGAGAAATTACAAGGCTGCGGATTCTCGCGGTCGCGATCCCTCAGAAGCCTTTCAAAAGAGCACCAACTGTCACGGTACTCCTTAAGGCTGATCACATAGCGGAACACGCCGGTCTCTTTGACAACAACGCCTTCAATGCCGTCTTTCTTATAGATCTTTCCGACTCCATCGTGGACAGTGGCCCGGGAATGCCTTGCTGGTACGGAACCTTCCCGCGCCTCATAATCCTCACTATGCCCGATGTTGTCAACCGCGCTCCATAAGTCCGCACCCTCCGTCAAGACTTTCGATTTGCTTTTTTTGGCGGAAGGCTTGCGTGTTTTCTTGGTTTCCACATCCGCGGACACTGCGGCCGAGGAAAAGCCACTTCCGGCAACGGCCGGCTGTTCCGTTTCCCCAACGGTCTGGTTATCAGCTATTTGGTCAGCGATGACAGCCCCACAGTTCTGACAATAAAGATCATCCGGTTCAATCTCGTGACCGCAATTAGAGCAAAACATAATATTCGGTAAATTTAAAATCAAAAAACATCATCATTGTCGTCGTCATCATATTCATCACCGCCTATGATTCCTGGGGCGGAGTCATCCGGCTCATCGTCCGTGTAGCCATCCTCCAAGGAATCATCCGACAACGAATCGAACAAGGAGTCCCAATCCAACCCATCGGCCTCCTCGATGCCTTTCTCGAATCCTTTCAGCAACGGCTCAAGCCCCTTCAGGTAGCTGACGGTCTCCTGAGCGATCGAGTACAGGCCGTATTTCAGCAACAATGCGGAATAGCGCCCGGTAGCCTCAAGCGCCATATTCCTTTCCTGCGGAGTCATTGTGTCATAGTTTCGCTCGACCTCAGCAAGCAAGGCCTCATATTGCTTTTCCACCTTCTCCCACTGGACATCGGAATAGTTGTCACAAGAAGCCGCCACATTATTGACAAAACGATCCATCCTCATCGCCGAGGATGTCTTTTTTGTGGAGCACGAGGCGACTATCACGGCCAAAATGGCCAGACAGATCAAAGTTCTGGTTTTCATATCTCAATCAATTAATATACTTGTCAATAACGTGGATGTCCACCGCGAAATTCAAATTCGCTCCCGAATCATCGAAACCTCCGGTTGTTATGCCGATAGCCTCGCCGTAGCCGTTCAGAAGCACTCCTCCACTGCTGCCGTGGTCAATCGGGACGCTTATCTGGTACAGGAAACCATCGTCAACTTTCCGGATCTGGGAGATCTCTCCTGATGAGAAAGTGTTCTCAAAGCCACGTGGCGATCCCACCGCATAGACTTTTTGACCGACACGGGCCAATTCTCTTGCCACAGGAATATAGTTGACACTCTGGTTTCCGATGTCAACCCTGAACAACATAAAATCATCAGGCCTCAGTCCGTCGCCATCGCAGTGTCCTTTACCAATAACTTCCTTGACTTTATAAGACTTCCCGTCAGCCAGTGTGATGGACTCGGAGCCTTTCTTGCTTCCTTTGAACACGTGGTAATTGCTCACGGCCAAACCATCCGGAGAGATGAAGAAGCCGGATCCCTGTGTCCTTACCATTCCTTCAGTCAAGGTTATTATAAACACAGCGGAGCCATACTTTTCGAATATCTCATCGCCTCCCATCTCCGACCTGCCGGACGGCGGGACCGTCTTACCATTGCCTACGGCCTCCGGAACGGAAGCCGATGAAGAGCCTGCCGCACGACCGACAACTTCCTTTTCCATATCAGCCAGCGAGCCCCCCTCTGAAGGTTTCAGAACAATCAAGACCGCCTCTGAGCACTTCCTGCCCACCACTGTCTTGAAACGACGGCACAGATTCTCCGCCTTTTCCAACTGCATAGGGGTATAAGAGCCATACCGCCTGTTGATCGCTGACACCAAGCCATTGTACCGGCCGACAGACTGCTGGAGCTGCGCATCTGTCATCGAACCGGACTTCGCCTCCACCATTGTCACCAAACCGTCCAACTGTTTGACAGGGTCTTGACCACCGCCGCCACAAGCAGATATCAATCCCAGCGTCAAACATAGGAAGAGTACCGTTATGTAATGAAAGTTCCTCATCTTCTGATCAATGGTCCAACCTACTTGTTGCCGAAATACAGGCCGATGCCGAAGTACAGTCTGTTATCCTGGAACTTATAGCCACCGAATATGTCAAACCAATAAATGCTCATTCCTCCCCTGACACCATAACGGGTGTTGTCCATATTCTTGACGTCTATGAAGGCCTCAGGTGCGAGATACAGCGCACAGACACTGTAGTTAGAACCTCTCCTATGTCCTAACTTCGGCCCATAATAATGTTTCTTGACAAGATTCAGGCGAGGTCTTGCGATGACCTGGTTGTTGATGAAATCATAGCCGGCCTCAAGATTGAACCTGTTGCTCCGGCCTCCGAAACTGACCATAGGAGCCACAGCGTAGTAATCAGCGTAAGTCAATTTCCAAGAGTCCTCCCCACTGATAGTCTCATCGGCTTCGGCCGCCACTTCCTTAAAGTAGAACTGAGCGAGACCCTCGACTCCAAGAAGCATATGGAACAACTCGTTCTTTCTGTTAAGCCTTCGCTCATTTTTTTCTCTGTCTTTCTGGATCTTATCATAGCAGTCGCTTACGTATTTTCTGTCGGAATCTGTCTTGGCGTAAAGCAAAACCTGTTGGTATTCCTTATTGGTTGTCAAGCCATTCATCGCATCAGCCAGATTGCGGCAGATCTTGCCGCTGAGCTCATAGGAATACTTACCGTCAGGGAATGCCTTCAGATATGTTTTAGCCTTCTCAACCGAAGGAGAGATTGAATATTCTGAATAAAGCATTTCCTCGCGGGCATCAAGGTACATATCGACATATTCCTTGGTAAGCGGCATAACCGCCTTTGCCCTCTCGAAAGATTTGACAGCCTCCGAATATGCCTTCATCTTGTAATTGCTCTCCGCATTGAGAATATTGTACCTGAACTTAGCCTCCTGCTCGTGTTTCGGATCACGGTACGAAGAAGATGACAAATAACTCTTGAAATCGTTCGGATTATCGGATGACTTTATCGAGTTCCATAATTTATTGTCAGCAGCGACTTTTTGCTCAAGTTCCAAATATACTATGGCTTTTTTGGCCTCTCTCTCATAAGACTTTGACTTGGATTTGCTCAAATAGTCTTTGTAAGCCTGAATCGTGTTGACCCTTTGAGTTTCTTCCCATACGTTTCTTTCCTCAAGCTTCGCAAGGCCGTTTCGAGCCTCATCCACGTGTTTACCTTGTGGATACTTCGAAATATAGGCTTTAAACGATGCGGCCGTGTTGGTTGACTCCGCCTGTGACCAAGCCTCAAAATCATCAATATCATTCAGTCTGACCTTGGCGTCATCAACGTGCAGGCCTGACGGGAATGACTTTAGATAAGCTTCAAGATCGTCCTTTGTTTCAACAGCTTTCCAAGCTTCCTCATCATCAAATCCACGAATCGCCTGTCTGGCCATATCAGCCCTTCTTCCTTTAGGGAACCTCTTCAGGAACGCCACATAGCCTTCCCTATCATTCTGCTGCAGGGCAACCTCCCAATAACCTTTCTCAGCAAAGTTCGACTTTTCTTCATTAATCTGTTCTACAAGTTTGTCAACCTCAACCAGTTTCGCCTTTGCCTTACGATCAGAAGCAAATGTCGAGGACACTGTTCTGAGGTTTTTCCGTGCGACAGCCAGTCTGGAAAGGTATTTCTTTGCTATCGCAGATATCTCTGACGTGTCTCTGGCTTGATCCATCTCTTTGCTGATGGCTTCTGATGTCACGTTTGACAAAGTGGACAAAGCCTTCTCCATCAAGGGTTGGCAATCGTTCACCCTCTTCAGCATCCTCTCGACATCGATGTACGAGTTGGAATTCCGGTCAACCTTCTTGCTGTCCAGATACGCCTTGTGAGCAGCCAGTTCGTTTCTTGCGGAAGAATAGTCCCCCGCAGCAATCGACGCCTCAGCCTTCTTAAGGAAATCCGTCTGAGCGGAAAGACTAAGGGACAAAGCCAACAAAAAGATGATAGTCAACAAAAAAGAGTTAATCAGTTTCATAGGAAATCAAATCTATTGTGCTATATATTCATTTCTTAATTCAACAAGTCTTGAATCCTCAGGGCGGTATTCCATCGCCTTTTTGATCAGTTCCCAGCAGTAGTCGTCAATCTTGCCGCGGTTGGCAGTCTTCATAATGTTCACCTGCTCCACGGTCTGAGTGACATAATCGGTGATCGCCACCTCAATCATCGAATTGAGCCGCTTGGCCTTCGTGCTGACGATAAACGAGATGTACCCCGGTCGGAAAGCTTCCCTGGCATCCGCCACAAGCGCTTTCGCCTCTTTGAACTGTTCATTCTGAATCATCTCCGGCACAACACTGGTCGTGGTGTCAAAGCGCTCCATCGAATTCCGCGCGCTGAGCCAAGTGATTCCTACAAAAGCGACCAAGGCGACAATGCCAGCCAGCACGGCGCCGGTCCTGGCGTTCTCCCCCGGCTTCGGCTTGGTCTTCTGCTTGGCCAACGCATACTGGCTGGCCGCCCAACCCTTCTCGTGCCCGAAGCCCTGTTCAGCCAACCCATCAAGTTTTGAGATCAATTGATGAATATGCCCGTCCACCTCCTCCGGCACCTTGGTCTCCGCCTTGAACAGCAACAGCACCCGCCTCTGCCTCAACGACTTCTTAAGAATGTCATTCAGATCCTTCTCGGCCTCGACGCACTCCTGGGTGAGCTGGTCATTCTTGATCCGTTCCTGTTCGTCAATCCATTTTTGTGATTTTTTCCAGTCATCCTCCACAAAAGCATAACGGGTTTCAACTCCGCTTTCGATACGCTCGATCAATGTGTTGAGAACAAATGTCCTGACTCCGGATCTTTTTGCCACCTCAAGCAACCAATCATACTCCGGATACTGACCGGAGACAGGAAGGACAGGAGCGTCATACCTTGACCGGGAGTCTGCGATATCGTTTATAAGCAGGTTCAGGACATCCTCCGCCGGCTGGGTCATAGGCTGCAATTCATAACGGCCGAACCGATCATCCTCATCAATCACCTTATAGATTTCCGGAGAACGTAGAATCTCAAGACGCACTATCCTTTTTGTATAGAACGGGAACTGAAATTTCCCGAACTCCTCAGGAGAGAAAGGTTTTCCATTCCTTATCACGGAAAACTCCTCCCTCTCTCCTTCGGTTATCGGCATCGTGTTGCAGATCAAGACATCATTGAAGATAATGGATGCTTTGGAAGATTCAAGAACCACAAATTTCTTGCTGCCGACATAGAGCAACGTTGATGTAGATTGATCCTCCTCTATGATTTTTATGATGTCAAAGATTTCAAGCTCTGAATCAGAGATGGAGCCGGAAATAACTTCCGGAGCCGTGTCTGCGGACAACCGTATCTGCTTCAGAATCGCATCAAACTCATCCCCGTCAGGGAACAGATTGTACTGGTTGTACGATTCACGAATGGTTTCGACAGCATTCCTTGTCGGATCCATCGCCGGTGGAAAAAACCTGTGGGTCTCACCATTGTATTGGCCTATGGATCTGATGCATTCCCTTCTCGCCTTCTTGACAAAGGGCTCCGGTAAAGTAATTCCTTTGTATTCCATCTATGTTAGCTTAAACGAACCTGAATCTTGCTCTTGATCTTCCAGCAGGCGCTTTCCTCCGAATCCTTATACAGCACTCCTTTTTGCGATGTGGTCAAGGCGTGGAACTCGGTCCAGCTTCCGCTGACGGCCTCGCAGACATCCTTGACCTGAGAGTTCAGAGACCGATCATAATCCGGCATAACCTCAACCTCGGCTTCCGTCGGGGAAAGAAGGGTCAGTTTGAATGGAAGACTACTCCCAGGAGTCTTGCTGAAATCCTCTGAATCGAAGCAGTTGTCCCCACTTTGGTAAACGGAATAAACAACCTCCTTGGAGAATTCCGGTTTCGCAGGTTGCTGAATAACCTGTGGCTCAGGTTTTACCGGAGCGGCGGCACGCTGTGACTTCACCTCACTGATTTCATTATTCAGATCAGACAAATCGCTCTTAAGATCTTTCACCTGTTTCTTAAGGGAATTATTAAGTGTACTCAAGTCATTGCCGAGACGTTCGAGAGCACTATCCAAGTGCTTCTTCTCATTGGCAGCCTTTCCCTTATACTGCAACAGCAGGACAATGCTCACGGCAGCGGTCAACAACGCCAGAATCGCCACATATAAAGAGTAATCCACTGTACGCTCCGGTTTCGTGGCCTCCTCTTTCAGCTCCGGCACATCCTTTTCTCTCGGTTTATTTCCTTTATCCACCTGCTCTTGCGCGTCCCCTTTATCAGCGACATTCTCGGCGGCCTGAGCGGTTCCTCCATCCTCAGCATACAGGTTGCAGCATCCAAGCATAGCGATGACCGCCACCACATTAATCAGTCTTTTCATAATCGATAATATTTATTAATCCATTAATTTTTACCATTACTCATACCCTCATAAAACTTGTAGGACAAGTCTATGATACTGTTCTTAAGGGTCAGGAAGAACAAAGTGCCGTCAAGGGTCATATATTCATTATCCTTTCTTTCCTCCAAGAATCTATAAAGATGCTTGTCCAGACTATTTCTGGCGCAGTCTATGACCACCTCCTTATACGTCGGAATGATTTCAATGCCGATACTCTTGGAGATAACGTTCAACTTATTGTTATCAAACACACAGTCTATAAATTCCTTGAATTTAGTCATTATGCGTTCCTTATAATCGACATTGTTGTCCTTTATGTCTTTTATGCTGATATCGCTGACACCATCAGTTTCAAATCCAAGCAAATACTTTCCAATCTGCTGATACTCACATTTCTTTGATTGATCCACGGCATCATCGTAAGAATATTCATCCTTCAAGACAAATTCAGCCTTCACCTCTGTAGCCTTGCAAGAATATACACCTCCATCTGCCGTCAATGTCTTCGGATTGTCTGGATATTGAACCTGGAACCTTGACAACTCCTCCTTCGGAATACCGAACGAGTCGAACAAGGCCTGCGTAAGTCTTGTTATATGCTCTGAATTAGGTGTGATCAGTTTGAGGTACTCGCTTCCCTTTCCAGTGAATGTCATAACCTTAGGGAAACTGAACTGGCTGAGTCCTTTATTCCTGATACACTTGATCATATCCGTTATGTAGTAGATAATTGAAGCGTAATGCAAGAACAAAAGGAACTTGAACGGCTTTACATTCTTGATGTATTCACCAAACTTAAAACCTTCGTGTTTGAAGAAGAAACCAGAAAGACTTGCCGGATCATTCAGACCACTGAAATTCTCATACAGCTTCACAAGATCATCCTGTTTGCCACTGAATGATGGAATCTTATCTTTCATATACTGGACAAATCCGTTCTTAGGATTGTCCACAGGTGGATAAGTCTGTCCCCAAATGTCATTCGCTGCAAAATAGATGGAAGAATCGAAACCCTTTTTAACCATCTGTTGATCCATTCCACGATCAAAGAAGAATACATCTGTTGTACCTCCACCTATGTCAATATTAATGGAATTGTAATTAAGCAGGTCTCCATTTCTTCTTAGCAATGAGTAATACGGTGCGACAGATTCTGATATTGATTTCACGTCTGATTCCTCATAGCTGAAACCACTTCTGGCAAAAACATCCTTACAAGTGGATTTCCAGACCTCATCAAACATATCCTTATCCTCCTGCATCATACTCTCTGGATAAAAATAGCGGATCGTGATACCCGAATTAGAGTATCCCTTCAAGACAAGGAGATTCTTCAACAGCCAAAGAGTCTCTTCACAGAACATTCTCACCCTTACCCTTGCATCATAATTAGAGCGATCTTCCTGAAGGGCCCATTTCAAATTTGTCTTGTAAATGAAATCATCAGTAAGTGTAACCTCCTCATTGTCTATATCAAACCCGATATTAACATTTCCGAACAAGGTGGAATTACCTAATGGTTTCTTCCCTTGCAAAGTCGCAGTCTTTATAGGGTAAGACACGCCTTTATTCAGTCGTTCGTTTCCTATAACAGGCGGGACGAACTCCCTAAGGAAGTCATACATATCAGCAGCCCTTCTAAGTGCGGTTTTGGATCTATACTGAAGAATGTTGTTCGCATCCAAAGCCGGCTTATTCAACAATACCATCTGCTGTTCCTCTGGGATTATCTCAAGCGGACGTGGCTTTGAATTTTCATAATCCCAATATGACACGTGGGTGTTCGAGGTTCCGAAATCAATCGCAAAAACAGCTTGTTTATCACTGTTACTATGCGATTCAACTTCTTTGAACAGAGGCACAAGAAGCGCGGTGTCAGTTCCTTGGGTAAGATTATTCAGTTCAATGAAATCGAATGTCGTCAATCCGGCCTTGCCCATCCTCTCCAAATCCGGGCGGATACTATAAACAGTGGATCGACCGGCTGAATTGCTTGTTCTCTCCTGAGCCGGACTGAGTAATTCTACCTTATAATCACAATTGTAGAATTTCAAAGTAGGTTTCTTAGCCGTACTATCACTTGATGGCTTGCTGTACAAATAAATGGAATATTCATTCTTTACATTGCAGTAATAATCATTATCCACAGACTCTTCCCTGACTGCGTCCGCACCATTGATTATCTTGTAGAACGGGAATATTCCCATACCGATCGGATTCGGCATTGAGACGATACCATACTCTGAAGAGTTCTTCCTGTAAGTCCTTTCCAAGACAATATGACCTTTGGCGGATTTCAGCGGGATTATCAAAGAAAACGATACCTCTTCGTACGTTGTCCTTTTATTCTCATCAACCCTCGCCTTCGTTCCGCTTATGGTCAAGTATTTCTTCAAGTCATCCACTGTAAAGTAATCGAAATATAATTTCTTGATTGGAAGCAAGAACGTTATATCATAATTACAGTTTGGATACAGGAATTTGTCAGTGTTGATCACATAGCCGAGATCTATCAGATTGTCATTGAAGAAATCACAATTTGACAGCCAAGGGTACTGGATCGAACTCTCGTGAGAGCTGTCAAGACCATTTTTCGGCAGCTTACGCTTTTCTACAGGAGTGTTGCAGTCCGTATCGATGATCCTCGTGTTCTCATTCCAAGGGCTGTCCGTGTAAATCCAGGACTGACTCTGAGATGGAACAAAGTTAGAAGGAAGAACAAGAGGCGGCCTGTCGCAAGGAACGGTAGGCTTCATCAGGAAATCGCTGTTGTCCATCACCACAGGCGCGTCATTGTATGAGATATTCGCATACAATGTGCTCACACTGGCTCCTGTCGGTGTCTTCACGGCAGGATACAAAACATCGTAATTACCAATCATATCAGCCATACCCAATTTCTTTATGATGTACATAAAGAATGGCTGTTTGTCCGCTCCAGCTACAGATCGGCTACCAGTAACGAAGTTATATAGTTGCTGAAGATAAGCCTTAAACTCCTTAGGCCTTTGGTCTATCGGGCATATCTTATGGCTGAAAAACTCCTGTTTCTGATTTGAAGAGAACTCTGTCGCAAGACCTTTCTGACTAATCTCGCGCCTCAGGTTCGGCGAGGTGTAAACCATAGTGAACGGAGAGGTACCTCCAAGCACAATACCCTTATATTCAATAATAAAGAGGCTTGTACTGAACAAGTCGTTCTGTCCTATGGACAATTCCAGGCTATCCGCAAGGATCTGGTCACCGTAATTTTTGGAATCCTTCAACCTTTTGATTGTGGCCGCGATGTTCAAATCATAGAACTTGAACTCCGGATCATTTCCCTTCTCAAACAAGAACTGAAGCAAGTCAAGGCAATCCGACACCAACTGCTCGTAGGTTTTGTTCTTGATCCCACCATCCTTCAAAGCCTCAAACGCTGTGTTGAAAAGATAAATTCTCGCCAATGGAGTCGGAATCGACGTTCCTACCTTACCCGAAGCCGGCACTTGGTCTATTGTGTCATCTATGGACTGTATTCCCGTGTTGTTGTCCTTGATGATCCCGGTCTCGTTCCATCCAGTCTCAGGAGCCTGATCATCGGCTCCCTTATGTATTCTGAAATAGTATGACATAAACTATATTCCTATTTAATAATCTTTTGCGCCGCATCGCATCCAGCGGCATAACCACATCTCAAGAATATGCTAGCCCCGCTGACTGACTTACCCTCATACTCTTTGGCGATTTTATTCATCTCCATTTGCATTGTGTTTTCTACGCCCTTTGGATAAGGCTTTTTCTCGTTGACACACAGCAGCTCATCAATCTTCTCCTTAGTGAAATCAAAAGGCTTGAACTTGATCTGTTCGTTATGAGCCATCTGCTCCGACCAGAGCCTGTACTCTTTGGCGAAATAATACAACTGCTTTCCGAATTCACTTGAACTTCCGATATAGTCACCCAATGCCTTGTAATATGTCTGCGCTGAAGAAAAAATCCCGTGCTTGTCATCTTTACCGGAATATGTATAATCCATATAGTATTTGCAGAAATATGCAAACGCATTCAGATGATAGATGTAATAGTTCTCCGCAGGGTTGGCGCCGTCAAAGTTGAAGATGTCCAAATACGATGTATCGTGAAGTTTCATATTATCCTCATTATACCCGTGGTTGATGCCGAACTCATAAGCGGTCGTTCCATTATCCTTATGATCATAATCGAACTTTCTGTTGGCGAATTCCAACACACTCAACGCCGCGATCAATTCCACCAGATGCGCATCGTTCTTTTGCTCGTCACCGCCTTGATGGTTCTCATACTGACCGATATCCTTGCAGCCGACATAATAAATCTCATCCAAAGAACTGTTGATCTCCTTATCGTAGTATGACAGAGCCGCTTTCGCCTTTGAATTGAATATACGCGAATCAACAGCGCTCTCATCAGAATTCTTCACTCCGAAATACGGCAGGACAAGACAAGCGCCCTTAATGGCATTCTGGACTCCTTGATAATTGCCTTGGCTGCTGCTGCCTTTCTTCTCAAAGTTCTTGATCAACTGTGGAATCCCAGAAGATCCGGTTCCTCCGAATATTGATCCGACCACGAATATCCTGTCTCCCGGTTGAACACTGCTGGCAATATCATCATAATGCCAATCCTTATTCCGGAAATAGTCGTCAAAGACAACACTACCAATGTTAGGGTTACCCTTGAATCCGACAGTCATATCCAATTTCAACTCAGCTGTAACCTGATTGTCAGATGTGTCGAAAAGAGATTCCAACATTTTTTTCATCGGAGCGAGACCGTCTCTGTTGGCCATAGAATCGTATGACAGGAAATCACCGAAAGTCTTGTTGCTGTTCTCATACTGTATCGCAGCGTAGGAACCTTCCTTGATATCCAGTTTCTGACGGAAAAAACCTTCTTCCTGCTCCTCGTATTTCGCTGTCTTTGATATATTGCAATAGCAATCCAACAAATCCTTAGCCTCCTTGAGGTCACCGTTTTTCACATCATAGTCAATGACTACCGGGACAATGGCACCACCGTCTTTCATTCGGCAGCCGGATGCCAAAAGCATTGTCAGGGACCTTAGGACACGCGCCCCGGTTCCCCCGACAAAGAATACGTATGTCTTGTTCATAGCGGCTACTTCTTTTTAGGTTGTCTGTGCGCCTTTCCGAATGGTATGTTGTAGTATACAGACCAACGTTTCAGAATGATTGAGACAAGGAAGAATATCACTATTCCGATCGGCACACAGAATAACGCATAATAGATCATATCCAAGGTTCCGGCCGATAGCGTAGCCATAAGTCCAGGCTGCAATTGCTCAAGCATATTGGCCTCGGCATATTTCTTTAATGAGAGGAATGCCGTAAGGTAGCAGAAACCTCCCGTCAGAAGCGCCGAAACAATCAAAGCCAGATAATAATGTCCGTTGGTCAAAGCCTTGACTTTGGACAACAGATAGTAGAACACCAGACAGATGACTACAGAAACCCCTAAAGAAACGAGGCAGGCCGCCAAAATTCCGGACGCATTGTACCACTGCTCATAAAGTTGGCCTTGCGCAAGGCCGAGGAACAAAAGATTTGTTGACATAGGTATATTAATTATTTTTTAAGATTTATTTTAATATCTATCAACGACTTAGTATTATTATCCATATCAAATCCCTTGATGAAGCCATCTACGAATGTGTCCAAATGGAAAGTGTTGGATGTGTCCCAGCCCTCTTCAGTGTCATCAGACACGGAAAAATCCTTGTACCAGGAATCCGCGACGACAGGCAAGAACAGATGCATCTGTCTTATTCCGGAAATCGAATTGACAAAGTCAGCGTCCGCCTGAATGCAGATATCATATGCGTTAGGCTGCCCTGGTACTCCAGTAACGTCATAGATCATTTCCGCCTTGTCAACCATAGCGCCCGACATAAGATCCTTATATTCAAACTTTAGATTCTCCTTGATGAAATCCACATCATTATATTTAGAGACCACATCCGCTGAAAGGATAACTCTGCATTTGAACGTAAACGGATAGGCAAGAGGTTTCTTGAATTTTATCGAAGTGCCCGCATTATCGATTTCAACCTTAGGAAGAGGCATACCCGGAGTCGGCGCTACGGTCAGCAATCCTTTGACAACTGTTGGGATGTTGTCTGAGGCATACGAGCAGAGTATATGTGTAGGCCTGAAGTTATTTTCCTTGACCAACTTCCCGCACATCTCCGCCAAATGGTTTCTTCTTCCAATCAAGATGATGAAATACGGCCTGACAATGTTCGTCTTAAAATTCTCCCTAAGGTTCTTATAATTGTAATAATCACCTTTAAACTCAGTCTCGAACCGCATAAGAATAAAGTCCTGATCCTTTTCCTTCATCAAAGATGCGGCCGTCCTGACACGCTGCTCAATGAGTGGAATATTCTTGATTGTCCAATCACGAGCCGGCAGGGTACTGAGGATTTCCTGATTTGTCCCGCTGACAATGCCATCGGTGATCAATGCGGTCACTGTGGAATCGTTTGCGTTCTCGGCTATAAGACCAAGAATCTGATCTATCGGAGAACTTGTCGCGGTCTGTATCTTCCCGTTCGCCAGATCTTTCTGAAAATCGCCGGTCTCCACAACCTGATACTCACATTGATCATTACCCTTATCGTGAACGTAACCTGTAATGACTTCCGTGTTTTTGTCAATTCCATTGAACAAAGCGATGATTGGTGCTGTAAACGAAGGATTTCCCGAACCGGTGTATCCTGTCATACTTGCGGAGTTCTCCAACATTATCCTCAGTTCGGAAAAAGGTGCGGTAACCAGCCTGCTGACAATGGCCTGGGCATCCCCGGTAATTCCTTTGTCAACCAGCAAGGAAACCAGATCATCCTCTGTCGTAATTTCTTTACCTTCTACCAACGCCCCCGCTGGACGTGTCTTGATGAAACCACTCAACGATTTGAATTCCTGATCAGTAACGACTTGGTCCGCCGTTGTGATCCTCAACTGATTGTTGAATGTCTTAACCCACTTCGAAGTTTTGCCGCCACATCCATTCACGGCAAGCACAATAATTGTCAGGATACCACATATCCAGCACAATCTTTTAAAGGCCGATAGCTTTATCATATTAAATATCTTTACATTATATCCACCAAAAACAGAACTCCAAAATGCGGGTTGACGCATTCGAAGTTCCATAGTTTTTCACCGGCCCCTGAAAACTGTAATGTTCCAATAGGATTAACAGAGAAAGTGTGGAGCCATTTTTCGTTATCTCAAAAGAGGTTCTGACAAAACCCGAACGTAGATAAGCAAGAAACAATCCCCACACCCGTATCGTTGAGTGTTGAATACACGCAAGCGAATACAGATGATGGTGCTGCCGTCTTATCCTTACGTTCAATGAAACTGTCAGATTTCTTTTGAAGGATAGTGCGAAAACACTTTCATCAAATATGTCCGTCAAAGGCACAATAGCCTAAAACGTTGCTAAGATAGGAATATTTTCGGACATAACAGCACCGATTGGATTGTTTCTCGCAAAAATAATTCAACAAAATTACACAAATATACATAAATGTGCTAACTGACAGAAAATTGCGTCTCAATATCTTTATTTGAGGATGAGATGGATAATATTCAGGAAAAATCACTATTTTTGATGAGTGTGGGAACGGTGCCGGATGGCAAGACATTTGGAGTTAGGGTCCCACAGGTGTAAAACGGACTTGCTATGGACACGATTCATCAGAGATTTCCCCAGTACGATGAGAGCGGACAAGCCCTCATCGATAAGGCTTATGCGATAGCGTCGGCGGCGTTGGCCGGGGAGACGCGCGGCAACGGACATCCATTCATAGAACATCCTGTCAATGTGGCGCTTATAGCGGCGGACGAGATCGGGCTGCCGGCTGATTGCGTGGCGGCGGTGTTCCTCCACGAGGCGACGAGGATGCATCCGGAGATTAATCTGCGTGCGGAAAGGCCTTTGAGTGGTATGGACCTTCGACAAGATCAGGGACCAGAATCTAAAGATCTGGGCCAGGAACCTAAAGGCGGATTCCCGGAGGATGTGTACAAGATGGTGGAGGGGCTGAACAAGATCGCCACGATCAAGCCTAAGGACACCAGGCTGGAGGCCGAGAGCTACAAGAAGCTCATTGTGCAGTACTCGACAGACCCTCGTGTGACTGTGCTCAAGATCGCTGACCGGTTGGAGGTGATGAGGCATCTGGAGATGTTCCCGAAGGCCTCCAGGGAGAAGAAGATTCTGGAGACCCTGATGCTGTATATTCCTCTGGCACACCAGCTTGGGCTCTACAACATCAAGAGCGAGATGGAGGACATCTACTTCCGTTTCGCCGAGCCGGAGCAGTACCGCGCCATCACCAACAAACTCAAGGCGACCGAAAGGGACAGGATCAGGCTGACCGAGGAGTTCATCGAACCGCTCAAGAAGACCCTTTCCGATGACGGAATCCATTACAAGCTGAAGATCAGGACCAAGACGGCATATTCAATCTGGAGGAAGATGCAGAAGCAGAAAGTGCCGTTCGAGGGGGTGTACGATGTCTTCGCCATCCGGTTCATCATCGACTGCGAGCCGGACACCAAGACGGAGAAAGACCTCTGCTGGAAAGTATATTCCTACGTGACCGAGGAATATGAGGCAGACACGAGCCGCCTGCGCGACTGGGTGACAAACCCCAAGCCTAATGGTTACGAGTCCCTGCACATCACTGTCAAGAACAAGAGCGGAGCCTACCTTGAGGTCCAGATCAGGACAAAGAGGATGGACGACGAGGCCGAGAACGGTCAGGCGTCCCACTGGTCCTACAAAGGCATAAAGCACGAGGCGCAGCTGGATAAGTGGCTGACCTCCGTGCGCTATGCCCTTGAACACCCTCACGAAGGCAGCCCGGACGAGCTTCCGCAGCCGCCTTCCAAGGAGATATTCGTGTTCACCCCATCGGGAGAGTTAAGGATCCTGCCGGCCGGGGCCACGGTGCTGGACTTCGCCTTTAATATTCATTCAGGGCTTGGAGTGCGCTGCGCCGGCGGCCGCATCAACGGCAAGGCGGTGTCAATCCGGGAAAAACTCAAGACCGGCGATGTTGTGGACATTATGTCCGGCAAAAACCAGAAGCCGTCCTCCGACTGGCTGAACTTCGTCGTGACCTCCAAGGCGCGCAACCGCATCAAGCAGGAGCTCAATGAGGAGGAATATAAGAAAGCGGCCCAAGGCAAGGAGCTTCTGGGCCGAAGGCTGAAGAACTGGAAGCTGGAGCTTCCTGACGAGGTCGTGGCCGAACTGCTCAAGAAGCTGAAATACACGACATTGAACTCGTTCTATGCGGCGATCGCAGACGGTGAGGTCGATGTCAACGATGTGAAGAACTACATCCTTGACAGGGACAGGATCGCCGCGGAGGCCATCGAGGCCGCAAGGGAGGCCGAGGCCGAGAGGATCGAATCAAGGATGGCGGAATGGGGAAACAGGCACTCCACGGACGACATCCTTGTGCTTAACGCACGGGATCTCAAGGGTTTGGACTACAAGATGTCCAAATGCTGCCATCCGGTGTTCGGAGACGATGTTTTCGGGTTCGTGACAAGGACCGAAGGCATCAAGATTCACAGGATCTCCTGCCCGAACGCCGCGCGGCTCATAAGCACATACCCTTACAGAATTCAGAAAGTAAAGTGGGCGGACTCCCCTGCCGGTGGCAGTTTCCAGAGCTCGCTGAAGATCGTGGCCGATATGGAGTCATCGGTAATCGGTCAGATCACTGAGATCGTGAACACGTTCAAGGCGTCGCTCAGGACGTTCAACGTCAATGAGAACCGCAGGAGTGGGACCTACGAGATCACGATGAGGATTTCCGTGCCGTCCAACACTGAGCTCGACAAGGTGATCTCGCAGATCAAGACACTCAAGCACGTCACTAAAGTCAGCAGGGTTTAACCTTATTCCACGGTCAAGGCCAAGCGGACAGTGCTGTGCATTGCGTAAGCGTGATCTGCTGATTGATGGTCACGGAAATAAACGCTTATGCTGAGCAGATCGCCATTGTCCATACTCGCGCGGCTTCTGATGACTTTTCCGTCCCCGCTACCCGGGCCGACCGGATCAGTCTGACCCGCCGCGACATACGGAGCGTACCAATCCGAGCACCATTCCGGACAATTGCCTGACATATCATAAAGGCCAAGCTCATTCGGCTTCTTCATCCCCACAGAATGAAGTCTGCCTCCGGAATTAGAAGCGATCCAAGCCACCTCGTCCGCATTCTGACTTCCTGAATATAAGAAGCCTTCGCTCTTTATTCCTCCTCTGGCCGCGAACTCCCATTCTGCCTCGGTCGGAAAACGGAACTCTTCGCCAGTGATGTCATTGAGTTTTTCTATGAACGTCTTGGACTCGTTCCACGACAATCCGTAAGCCGGCATATCATCACCATAACTTTCAGTCCATCTCGCCGTCACGTTGTCATCACCCATAACGGTCCGGTACAGCTTCTGTGTCAACTCTGTCTCGGCGATCCAATAGTCCTTGGTAAGGGTCACCTTGTGCTGCGGTTTCGCATTGTCCAAGACTCCGGAGAAATAACTTGGGGATCCCATATCAAACGAGCCGGCCCTGACCTTGACCATCCTGAACGGGGTGTTCTCCACCCAAAACGTCTTCACGTCCTGGTCAAGATTCGCCGGCACAAGAGTGTAATAGCCAAGCAGAATCAAGCGACCATTCAGGCTTACGGTGATTCCCAGTTTCGCGCCCAACCTGCCGGCAAAGAATAAATCGTCAAACGAAGCGGCCGACAATGTCAAGGAAAAACCGCCAGGGTAATATTCCGCGTCAATCACTGTAATTTTCGCTATGTCACCAGCTTCGTCCTCATCGTCACCGTAATCGACTGTGTAGTATGCCTGGGCATCCTCGATGTACAGATAGTCTTTAAGGCTTTCCTCACAAGAAGTGTCAAAGAAAACCTCAAAGTTCTCGGTAACATATTCACCATTCTTCAATCTGTAAGGAATCCGGATCAGCCCATCCGTGTACGTCGGTACGTAAAGTATGGAGACAAGCGCAAGATCAATCTCTTCTTTTGTGTAATAGTTCTTCAAGGCCTCGTCAATATATTCCTTGATTCCATTGATCTTGGATTCAAGGTCGCTGACCGCGTCCTGAACCGCCTTGGAGCATTCGCCGGTGATGTCTTTCTTCACCTCAGCGATCTTTGTGGCTATGATGGAGTCCAAGTCCTTCTCTATCTTGTCTATGCGGTCGGAAAGACTGCCCAAAGACTTTTGCAGGCTCTCGGCAGTGCCTTTTATCGCGGCCACAGACTCAGCAAGATCTGAAATGGTCTTGTCGTACTTCTCTCCGGTCCAACTCTTGATGTCATTGGCAATATCTGTTTTCAAAGAAGTAATCATTCCCTCCAATTCTGTATCCTTCTTCTTCAAGTCATCAATGGAAGAATTTACCTTTGCCAGATTGTTTTCCATTTCCGTCCTCAACGACCGCAGACTGGCCAGAACTTCCTCGCTTCCTCCATTGGCAAGTTGTTCCTTGATGGCGTCAACAGCTGTCTGAAGGTCTGCGGATTTCTTCTCAAGAGCGTCAATGTACCCTTTAAGTTCCTTGTCTGTCTTTTCAAGACTGGCCAAAGAGGACTTTAGTTCGGAAACCTTGGTTTCCAAAGTCTTGCTTGCCTCGTCAAGACGGTTGATGTCATCATCATAATTGCTGCACGCGATAGCCGCGCAGGCAAGCGCGAAGAAAATGATGAGGTGGATGATTCTTTTCATAAAATAATATTCTGTTTTTAAAATTCCTTATCATCGGCGGTAAGGTTCTCGATCTCTGAACTTTTACCGGCGTAAGCGAGGAAGTACACTGTCACAACCGTGTAGAATATAGTGTAGGTGATCACGAACAGCGACAACTGCCAATATTCCCTGAAGAAATATGAGCACAAGGCAAGGATTCCCACGGCAAGGGCGGACCCGAAAAGCAGTGTGACGCTGTCATTGCTGTATATCCGGAACTCTTCCGGCGTGCAGATCTTTCTCAAGAGTTTGATGTACCGTTTTCTTTCAAGGTTGAAAGCAATTGTATAGACGATCAACTGAACCACATAAAATGTGAAATAGCAAAGGCAGACCGTCATCTTGACTCCAGGATGTTCAATGAATATCAAGTATATCAACACAAAAATGGCGATAGGCATCAGGTTGAGCGCAAGCATTTTCCAACTCACAAGCCTGGAATTCAGGAGCGAGAGTGACGCTATGGTGAAAAGCAGAGCCTGCGAGGAGCTAAGGGTGAGGTTGACTATCGAGAAGAATTTGCCGGTCGGGGCGACATTACCCTTGAACAACAATCCGGCCGTCATCAAGGACATAATCAGGAACGCGAGTCCAAGGGCGATCCGCGCGCTGATGTACCGTTCTGGCCGGAACAGCCTTCGATCCATCTCCTTGATGAAACGACGCATATTCAGAAGCAATACCGCATCCACCATACAGACCAAGGACGAGGCTATGCAGATAATATTATAGGTTTGCTGCTCTGTCATCATTAATATAATTTGTTCCGTTCACGCGTGAAGCCGGAAATCTTTATATGTTGATTAGGTAGGATCGATTGTTTTCGTCCGACAAATGTACATAACGACGGCATAAAAGCAAATGAAGGCGGGTAGTAAATTTCATTCTTGATCGAAATTTACTACCCGCAATACAAAATTTACCAGTTCGCGTAACGAAATTTACTACTTTCCCAGGGAATATTGCCGGAGTCAGGTGACTCAAGGGATCAATCCTTCCAGACTTTAAGATATTCCTGAAGGGCCCACATCTCGTCGCGGTAGCGGGCGGCCTCGCTGAAGTCCAGGTCTGCGGCGGACTTCTCCATCCTGCGCTTGTCCTCCGCGATGGTCTTCTGGATCTGCTCCCGGCTCATCGAACGGATCACCGGATCCTGAAGCACGGCGGCAAGGTCGGCCTTTACGAATCCATCCACATAAGCCGTGTTGCCTTCCCTCTTGGAATCGTGACCCAAACCAACCGAAACCGTTCCTCTTCCCAAGTCACTTGGATTAGGAATATAGGTCGGATCGGAAACCGAATCCGCCGCGCTGACCCTTCCGCTCGGCCCATTCTTGACACGAGGGTTGACAGCCTTCTCCGGCTCGCCATAAAGTTCCGACACAAGGATATTCCTTTTGACCTCAACCTGCTTAGGGGTGATGTGGTGGAGTTTGTTATATTCAATCTGCTTCGTCCTGCGCCTGTTGGTCTCGCGGATGGTCTGCTCCATCGACTCGGTGACCGTGTCGGCATACATTATCACAAGGCCGTTGACGTTTCTGGCGGCTCGCCCGGCGGTCTGTGTCAACGCCCTTCCCGAGCGCAGGAAGCCCTCCTTGTCCGCATCCAGAATCGCCACGAGCGACACTGTAGGAATATCCAGTCCTTCACGCAGGAGGTTCACTCCGACCAGCACATCAAAGAGGCCGTTCTTGAAGTCCTCGATGATCTCGACACGCTCGCCGGTATCGACATCGGAATGGATGTAGCGGACACGGATGTCAATTTTGTCCAGATAATCGGTCAGTTCCTCGGCCATCCTCTTTGTCAAGGTAGTGACGAGAACCCTCTCGTCCTTCTCAGCTCTCTTGCGTATCTCCTCGACAAGGTCATCGACCTGATTCTTGGTCGGTCTCACCTCGATAGGAGGGTCCAGCAAGCCCGTCGGTCTTACAACCTGCTCGACCACAAGGCCGTCCGAGCGTTCCAGCTCATAATCAGAAGGCGTGGCGCTGACGTAAACTTTCTGGTCGGTGATCGAGTTGAACTCGTCGAAAGTAAGAGGCCTATTGTCAGATGCTGCCGGAAGGCGGAAGCCATATTCAATGAGAACTGACTTGCGCGCGTGGTCGCCGCCGTACATCGCCCTTATCTGCGGGATAGTGACGTGGCTCTCGTCGATGAACGTGATGAAGTCCTTCGGGAAGTAGTCGATGAGGCAGAACGGTCTCTGGCCAGGTTGACGGCCGTCCAAGTAACGGGAATAGTTCTCTATGCCCGGACAGTAGCCCATCTCCTTGATCATCTCAAGATCGTTCTCGACACGTTGCTGCAATCTTTTGGCTTCCAGACCCTTGCCTATCTCATTGAAGTAATCGACCTGTTTCTTGAGGTCGTCCTGGATCATACTCACGGCCTTGATGCTGCGTTCCCTTGTGGTCACGAAGTTCGTGGCCGGGAAGATCGGAACCTCGTCCAGAGACTCAATGTGCGCCCCGGTCAGCGGATCTATAAGCGACAGGGAATCGATCTCGTCACCGAAAAACTCAATCCTCACAGCCTCGTCAGAGCCTCCGAGGAACACATCAACAGTATCTCCACGAACCCTGAACGTACCTCTTTTGAAATCCACCTCGGTACGGCTGTAGTTCGCATCGACCAAATGATAAAGAAGCCTTGTCAGGCTGCGCTGCTCACCTTTCTTAACGACAACAGACTGTGCGTGAAAGTCTTCTGGGTTTCCGATACCATAAAGGCAGGACACACTGGAGACCACGATCACGTCCCGCCTGCCGGACATCAAAGCCGATGCCGCGCTGAGGCGCAACTTGTCAATCTGGTCATTGATACTGAGGTCTTTCTCGATGTATGTATCGGTTGTCGGAAGATAGGCCTCCGGCTGATAGTAGTCGTAATATGAGACGAAATATTCAACAGCATTGGACGGGAAGAAGCTCTTGAACTCCCCATAAAGCTGCGCCGCCAGCGTCTTGTTGTGGCTTAGGATCAGCGCCGGCCGCTGAAGTCTCTCGATGACGTTCGCCATTGTGAAGGTCTTTCCCGACCCCGTCACGCCCAGCAACGTCACATCCCCCACGCCCTGACTCAGAGCCTCACAAAGCCCCTCGATCGCCCCCGGCTGATCCCCCGACGGCTTGTATGTCGATTCCAAACGAAATTTCATTTTAATTCATTAACAATCAATCCTATTTTTGTCGCTGCAGCATATAAATTTCTTTCTGGCGTTCAATTTCCCTACGAAGTTCCTCTTTTGTAGGAAGAAACGGCAGATATTTTGCGGCGAAAAGTTGCTCATTACCATTTAGGATAGAATACTTAGCTATATCTGAATCCGTATCGGAACAGAGCACAATCCCGATTGTTGGATTATCCCCGTCCGTCCGTTTCAACTCGTCATACATTCGGCGGTACATATCCATTTGTCCTACATCCTGATGGGTTATTTTACCTATTTTCAAATCAACCAACACATAACATTTGAGGATTACATTATAAAAAACCAAGTCGATAAAATAATCTTGAGCATCAGTTCTAATCATTTGTTGGCGTTTCACAAAGGCGAAACCTCGTCCCAATTCCATAAGGAAGTCTTGAAGATGGTCGATGATCGCTGATTCGAGTTCTTCTTCCGAAAAGCCATTGTCCTGCTTGAATCCTAAAAATTCAGCCACAATCGGGTTCTTAAAAAGTTCCGGTTTTGTAGGCTGTTTTTCAGTCATTGGCAACTGTGGCTGTGTAAAATGCCGCTCATAATATTGTGTACTGATATTTCTGTCCAGTGTCCTTACACTCCACATTTCTTGTGAAGCAGTTTCCAAGTACCAACGTATCGCTGTCTCATCACCTACACGCAAGGTCCGAAAAATGTGAGTCCACTGAAGATTTGGAAATCGCGATTTCCAAATCTCGTAGTTAGGAACAGCAATATAGAATTTACGAAATGCCCTCAGATAACGCGCTGAAAAGCCTTCTCCGTAATCGTTAGAGAGTTGCTTAGAGAGTTTATCTATAAGTTTATCTCCATACACAGCCCGTTCTAATCCCCCTTGTTCTTCCTCCACTATGCGTTTTCCTATTTGCCAATAGGTTTCAATCATAATGCTTCCTACAGAAGAATAGGCCTCTCTACGACCTTGTTCAATGATGTTTTTGATGTCGGCAATTATACTGCCTTTATTTTTTTCCGCGCAATCATTCATAGTTATTCCTCCAGTTCCATACCATATCACCTTATAGCACTATACACAAAGATATTTATAATCTTACAGAAAAACGAACGATTCGAAGACAATTAATTTAGACGGCAGCACCATTTGGTCGTTGTTCCATACCAAATCTGCATAAATTCACTATTTTTGCATAGTAATAAACTGAAATGAATATGAGACTGCCTGCTGAATGGGAGAGACAGAGCGGGGTGATGCTCACCTGGCCTGACGAGACGACACCTTGGTACGAACTGGAGAAGGTGCAGGAATGCTATGCACGGATCATTTCCGCGATACTGCGCTTCGAGAAGGTGCTGCTGGTGACGGCTGACATTCAGGCCGCCACGGAAAGGCTGACCGGACTCGATGTGGACACTTCCAAGATCCAGTTTCAGGAATGCCCCATCAACGACACATGGGCGCGTGACCACGGCGGAATAGCAGTCTATGGCGACAACGGAGAGAAGTACCTTTACGACTTCGTCTTCAACGGCTGGGGCCTCAAGTTCGCCTCCAATTTCGACAACGGAATCACCAAGAAGATATTCTTTGACAGGGCATTCGCCGACGAGGTGATGTGCGTGGACATGCGTCCGTTCGTGCTGGAGGGCGGCAGCATCGACACCGACGGGACCGGCACCCTTATGGCCACCTCGGAATGTCTTTGCAGCGACAACAGGAATGAATATCTCACTCAGGAGGAGATCGAGGGCGAACTCAAGCAGGCGTTCGGACTCAAGCGTGTGCTTTGGGTGGACAGCGGCAGCCTTTCAGGCGACGACACCGACAGCCACATCGACATCCTCGCGCGTTTCTGCGACCCGGAGACAATCGCCTACCTCAAAAGCGACAACCCGGAAGACCCTGACTACGAGTCTTTAATGAATATGGAAGCGCAGCTTCAGTCCTTCAAAACTCTTGACGGGAAGCCTTACAGACTCGTCCCGCTCCCGAAGCCAGAGCAGATGTTCCTGGACGATTATCCTCTCCCGGCATCCTACGCTAATTTCTTGATTATCAACGGAGCGGTTCTCGTGCCGGGCTCCGGTTCGGAACTCGATGAAGTCGTCCGCACCAGACTACAGGAAGTCTTTCCGGACAGAGAGGTAATCGTCATCGATTGCCGTCCGCTCCTCTCAGGCCACGGCGGCCTCCACTGCGTCACGATGCAGTTCCCGGAAGGCTGGTTGGAATAACGGTCACTTCTCGCTCACCTTGACCTTTGAGATAAGATCAAGAAGCTGGGCTCTGTAGCCATAAGGATCGAAAGAGAGTCCTGACTTCACAAGTTCCGAAGCCATCTCAAGGGTAGCGTCACCTTTATATTCAGAACGAAGAAGCACCAGTCCGTAAGCGGCGACTCCCGAAGCGAATGACAGGTCCGAGGACATCTGTCCCTCGGCCACCTTTATGTCAACCGAAAGCGCCTGACTCTCAGTGCCCAGAAGAGATTTCTTGTAACGGCAGTCGAACTTGCAGCAGTTTTCGCCATCCTTATAGTTTTCTGTAGGTACAATCTCATAGAGAGCTGTGATAGTCTGTCCGGCACCAATCTCCCCGGCATCCTTAGAGTCATCCTCGAAATCCTTGTTGTCCATCACGCGCCTCTCATAACCGATAAGACGGTAACTTTCAATCATTTTCGGATTGAATGTGACCTGAACCTTCGTGTCGTTGGCTACGGAAACGAACTTTGACCGTTCCTGAACAAAGACCTTGGCCATTTCCTCTTCGGAATCAATGTATTGGTAGGTGCCGTTGCCCTTGACGGAAATCTTCTTCATCATCGCATCGTTAAGGTTGCCGGAACCGAAGCCACAGGCTGTCAGGTATATTCCCTTACGAGCATAGCCTTCAACCAGTTCGGTAAGAGCGTCAGAATCTGTCACTCCAACATTGAAATCACCGTCCGTGCCAAGGATGACACGGTTGTTGCCATCAGGAATATAATTGGACAACGCTTCCTCATAAGCCATCTCGATCGCTTTTCCGCCGGCCGTAGAACCCGAAGCGCTCAATTTTCCAATGGCCGCCTTGATCTTCGCGGCATCCTTGACAGGAGTCGACTCAAGCAATTTGCGGACAGCTCCGGAATATGTCACAATGGAAATCCGATCTTCCGGCTGAAGGTAGTCCAAAAGTGTGACCAAAGAGGATTTGAGGAGCTCAAGTTTGTCCTTTGAGCTCATCGATCCGGACACATCGACCAAGAATACATAGTTCGAAGCCGGAAGTTCATTGTCATTCAAAGATTTACCTTTCAGTCCGAGCCTGAGGAGCCTATGCTCCTTATTCCAAGGACAAAGCCCTGTCTCGGCATTGATCGCCACCAGGTCAGATCCGGTCGGTTCCGGATAATCAAACGTGAAATAATTCAGGAACTCCTCTATCCTGACGGACGCTGGTTCGACAGCCCACCCGTTTTTGACATATTTCCTCATTATGGTGTACGATGCCCCGTCAGCGTCGATGGAGAACGTGGAGACATTCTGATCCTTTGTCTTGACAAACGGATTCTCGGCGATCTTGTCGAAACGGTCACCACCGGTCATCGCTTCAGCAGTTCCGTTCATCCCGGGGGCATAACCCAAGAAGTCACTGTCATTGGAAATGGCGCAGGAATACACCGCCAAGGATAAAGCGGCAATGGTTACAAGTCTGATCATAGTTTTCATAACATCATATTTTTAAAGTCACAACTTACTAAATGTAAAACTTGTAAAACCTTGCATATATTATGATGAAAAAACTTATATGCCGCCCCCTAAGTGACCGCAAAACAGGAAGTGACATAATGATCAGAATGAATATGACAGCGTCAGTCCGAAAGTATGGTAGAGGGATCTTTTCTTAGGATAGAAATCGTAGAAATCCGTTCCGTTATAGCTCAGGGTTCTTACGCTGGAGAACATATCGATGTCGTTCAGCGAATAACTCAGACCGATTCCCCAATCACTGAATGAGAACAGGATCGTGCCGCGGCACTGCCAAAAGACGCTGCGCCCGCCCCAGCCACGGACATATTCAGTATTCGTGTCACCAGCCTCATTGGACAGAAGCACCTCTCTCCTTGAGAAAGGTATCGCGAAGACAGCCCCCGTTTCCACAAGGCAAGCGATCCGGCAACGCCCGGACTCCAGCAGATCCGGAGTCTTGAATATTCCCGAAAACAGAAATTTCGGAGCCAGCGCGTCTATATTCCATTCATCCTCCTCGCCTGATGTCATACGCCACTGGTCGTAGTCGGAATCAACAATGCCGCCGCCCGGCATATTCTTCCCCATAAAGCCCACTCCGCACGACACGCCTCCGCCAAGGGCCACGTACCGGTTCAGAAAATGATGCCAGGTCACCTCCATCAGGCCGTATTCGTTGGTGGAATAGCCAAAGTTGAACCGGAGCAGTTCCTTTTCCTTTACAGTTCTTTCCCTCTGGCCCACCTTCACCTCCACCTCTTGAGAACGGGAGGTCACTTTGACTGGCTCAGCGACCGGTGTGGACTGCCTATGAAAATTGTGGTTGCCGAACCAGCCGAAGAGACTTGACTCACAACCGTCGTCATCACGCCCCGCGACAGGGAATGACACCAACATCAATCCGAAGACCACTAACAGGAAAGACCGCTCTTTCATATTAACAAGAAGAATATAAACCAGATCATCCGGAATAACCTTGAGCCTCTCGTTATTTTACCGACTTTCCGAGAAGATAGGCAGACACAAGGGACGGATGGCCTTCAATCTCACCCATATCGGTCACTCCGCCGGCGAATACCGTACCAGCAAGATGCGCATGCTCAAAGCAGGCAATCCAGCCTCCAAGTCCGGTGATAGCCCGTGACGGTGCCTCGACATCGTCCTCTGCGGCCGACGACAGGAAGTAAATGTCTCTGAAATGGTAGTCCATCGTGTAAAGAGGATTCGCACGGTCCAGAAGCGTCTTCATCTGGCCGCTCATCTCATAGTAATATATAGGTGTGGCAAAACAGATGGCATCAGCCTCGTACATCTTCCGCACGATCGCCGGAGCATCGTCATCCTTGATCACACACTCCTGGGTCTTCTGGCAGACCAGACAGCCTTTGCAGAAACGTATGTCCTTTCCTCTTAACGTCACCTTCTCCACCTCATTGCCAGCCTCCTGAGCGCCTCTGACAAACTCATCGGCCAACGCCTCCGAATTACTCCTCGGCCTGAGACTGGTCGAAATCACAAGCATTTTCTTCATAAGAATCAATCTTTACCGAATCAAACGCTAATTTACACATAATCCGGCAATTTTCCCACCGTGAAACTCCCTGTCACTTCAACAAGTTCCAATCACTTTGACAGGCTCTGTGACCGTATTGATTCCGAGATATTATTCGTAAATTGCGGGTGATATGGAAAAAATTAGAATCTGGAGCGGAGGCGAGACGAAGCTTCCGACGATTTATATTCATTCCGTGGCCGGGGACGGACACCGTGTTTGGGAGGCGTGCAGACGGATCGGCTGCCCGGACTTCAATCTGGTGTCGGTTTACGATTTCGATTTCAAGGGCGAACTGACCCCGTGGACGGCTCCGGGAGTCCGCAAGGGGCAGCCACCATTCAAAGGAAACGCGGAGCGGTATCTGACGGAACTGCTGGACAGGATTATGCCTGAAACGGAGGCCAAACTGCCGGCCCCACCGCTGTACAACGCCCTGGCGGGATATTCATTGGCTGGACTTTTCGCCCTCTGGAGCGCCTGGAAGACAGACCGCTTCGTCAGAATCGCCTGCGGCTCAGCCTCTTTCTGGTACCCCGGGTTCATTGAATATGCCGTCTCGCATCCGATGGTCAGGCGGCCGGATTTCGTGTCACTTTCACTCGGGGACAACGAAAGCGGAACGAAGCACCCTGTGATGAGCCGTGTGGGAGAATGCACGGACAAGATTCTGGAACTACTTGAAGGGCAAGCCATTCCTCACTGTTTCGAGATCAATCCCGGCAACCATTTCACGGAACCCGACCTGCGCCTCGCCAAGGCCATCGCACGGATGCTTGACGGGCAGGATTCCATAATGGGTTGATAACCAATATGTGAATCTTCACCCTCAAATAATCAGGAGCATAGAAAACCCTGCCCTCCATTTTTGACTACCAGAAAATCACAATTACCTATAAAACAATTTGTTACAAATCAGGCAAAGACACACACAAAGCAAAGGGACAAGAGCCCTTGTAGAAAACCGGTTGAATTTTGCCCACTTAAAAAGAGAATGGGATGGGCAACCATAGACAGAGATGGGGATATTCATAATGAATGTTATTGGGTTTGAAAATCCATTTTTATAACTCAAACAAATGTGGGATATTCATAAAGAATATTGTGGGAAGGTGATGCAAGGAACGGTTCTTGCTGGATTTAGGGAGTTGGTTAGTTAGGGCGGCGGGCAATAGCCGCTTGAATGAATATATTCACGGAAGGTGATTGCCCGCCTGACGGAAAAAAGTGAGAGAAATGAATAAGACAGCGAGAAGAGTGGTGCTTTCGGGGATGACGGCGGCTATGCTGGTGTCTTGCGGTACGGCTAAGAAGAGCGGACAGAGCAACATCACAGAAATCAGCAGAGGAGACGAAATGGAGAATATCGACAGTGATTTCCTGATCCTGACGGACGGTCAGAGGGAACTTTTGGCGAAGAACAACACCTTCGCGCTCAACCTGTTCAACAAGGTGTCCGGAATGGACTCAAGAGTGATTTCCCCGTTGAGTGTCAGCGGATTGATGTCAATGCTGGCCAACGGTGCGGACGGTGCTACAAGGCAGGAGATCCTGAACACGCTCGGGTTTACCGGCGGGTCGATGGACGAGATCAACGCACTTTACGGCTACCTCATCGAGAAAGCCGGAACGCTGGATCCTTCCACGACAGTCAGCATCGCCGACTACATAGCGGTCAACAGGAACAACAAAATCAAGGATGAATATGCCAGCGTCGTGCGCGATTGGTTCAAGGCCGAGGTCGAGAACCTGGACTTCACGTCGCAGAAGAGCGCAAGCACCATAAACGATTGGTGCTCAAAGCATACTGACGGGATGATCCCTCAGATAATCGACAGGGTCGAGCCAAGCGCGGTGGCCTACCTGATGAACGCCATCTACTTCAACGGCTCGTGGACGGACAAGTTCGACGCGAAGAACACCAAGCTGGAGCGTTTCCAAGGCTACACCCGCGACATCAAGAAAGTCAAGATGATGCACCGGACCGATGAATATCTATACACATCGAACAAGACATATTCAGCGGTCAGGATCCCTTACGGGAACGGTTCGTTCGCAATGACGGTTCTTCTGCCTAACGCCGACAAGTCGATTACGGAGATGATGAATGTAGTGAACGCCAAGGAGATCGCCACACTGGGCCGAACGATGGAGAACTGCAAGGTGGACCTCAAGCTGCCTAAGTTCACGACCGAGGTCGAGCAGCCGTTGAATGATGTCATCTCAAGCCTTGGCGCACCGACAATGTTCAAGCAATCCGCCGACTTCAGCAAACTTGCGGACGGGAATATGTTCGTTTCCAAGATGTTCCAAAAGGCGAAGATCGAGGTCAGCGAGGAGGGCACCAAGGCCGCTGCCGTCACCGCCGCGATTATGACGATGTCAGCCCTCGCCCCGGAGCCTCGCCAGGTAGAGTTCCACGCCGACAGACCGTTCGTTTACATCATCAGCGAATCCAGCACCGGCGCGATCTACTTCATCGGCCAGTTCACCGGCAGCGGGATCTAAGTCTATTCCAGGCTCCGTAGGAGCCAGCAAAAACTGATCCTCGAATTTTGCACGTTACCAAAATTCGAGGATTAGTTTTTGTCTGGCCTGCTGACAGATGAAGAAGGACTATGCAGTCATCTTGAAAGTCGAGACAAACAATGAGAATGAACTTTTTACTGTAACTTTCTTGATTCCACACAGAAAAGTCGTATTTTTGTCAAAATTTAACATAAAACGCGGTTAAATATATGATTTTGGGATTTTCTGCAGAGAGTTTCTTTTAACTGAAGTCTAATCTTTTGAATACTGATTTTAAACGTGTAGTCGTATGAAAAAATTTCTGTTGTTTATTTTAGCGTTAGTGATCATCGCAGGTGTATGCGTCGTCACGTGTCCAGACAAAGCAGCGCATTGCAAGGCGTTGAAAGATGTCTTGAATACTGCACTGACCGAAGAACTGTCAAGCGATGAAAGTGATGCTGATCTGGTTATGTTCGGTTCAATGATCGGAACCGGATTGGGCGGATTAGTTATCGATAATATGCTGAAAGTCGATAACTACTTTGTTTGCAGTGTTGGTACCATCACTTACGATGGCGAGACCAAAGTTGTTTCTGTCGGGGTGTTAAACCATATATTCACACCGGACAAAGAGGACTTGAAGAAAGCTGCGAAAATGCAATAATATTGAATTGTCCTGATAGAGCGGCAAGGAATCACCGGCCGGAGGCGCGGCGGGCGTCGAGGGCGCGCTGGAACTCGCGGGCGTTGCGGAGGTGCTCGGAATAGGTGGCGGCGAACTTGTGGGTGCCGTCCATTGCGGCGTTGGCGCAGAAATAGAGATAGCCGTGGCGGTCAGGATTCAGGACGGCCTCAAGACTCGGCTTGTCGGGGACACAGATCGGGCCTGGAGGGAGACCTTCATACAGATAGGTGTTGTACGGGGAATCGTACTCCAAATGCTTGAGCAGAATCCTGTTGAGGGTGTAATCGTAGCAGAAGGCCACCGTCGGATCGGCCTGAAGCCTCATACCTTGATGCAGACGGTTCAGATACACACCGGCGATTGAGGAATATTCCGGAGCGTAGTTCGACTCGCTCTTCACTATGGAGGCCACGATCGAGACCTGCTTCGGGGTCAAGCCCTGAGCCTCGGCCTTGGCGAGATTCTCATCGGTCCAAAAGGCATCGTAAGCGGCCTTCTGCTTGTCCAGGATGTCCTTCATAGATGCCGTCCAATAGACCTGATAGGTGTCCGGAATGATCAGGGAGAACACATCGGACGGTGTGAAACCGTAACCGGCAAGCAACAACGAATCGTTCAGCGCATCGGCGACCTCGGCGGAGTCCAACATCATTTGGTTGGCGATCTTGCGGGCGATCCTGCCCTTCTGTCTCATCGTGCCTGAAAGGACCAGATTCACGGGCGACTGCCAACCGTTTTTCAGCATTCGGACCACATAGACGCTCGGCTTGTTTTTCTCCACGACATAATGTCCCGGCTTCAGATCACTGTCAATCAAGCCATTGCGAACAACGTGAAGAAGATTGCGATGATTTACGACAATGCTGTCCGGAATCTGCGCAAGCACCTCATCCACAGTCATCTGCGGACGGACATACAAATCGGCCTTGCCGGTGAAATTCGGTTTGCGGTTGCCGGCGTACCAACGGCCGCCGACGGCGCCAAGAATCACGATCACCAACAACGCGGCGACCAGAACGATCAGTTTCCAAGTCTTCATCACTTTTTCATCTTCTTGCCGCGAAGGATGATCGTGTCACCCTCGCGAGGTTCATAACCGGCCGGAAAGCCATTCATCTTCATCACGCTGGACATCTTCACGGCGAACCGCTGGCAAATGTCACGCAGGGACTCATCATCCTCACCCACAATGTACTTGTCAAGGCCCTTCTCGGACTGGTTCTTCTTCGCCTGCAGATAAACCACCGTACCCGGCAGAAGTTCCTCGGAACGAGTCAAGTCATTGAATCTCAACAATTCGTTCAAGTAAAGATGGTACGACTGGGCGATGCTTGAATATGTCTCCCCTTCCACCGAGGTGATGAACGGAACTCCGTTGCGGGAATATGCCTCTCTGGTCAACGAGAAACTGAAGACCTCCAATCCGCTCTTGTCAATCCTCTTCGGCTCCTCAAGGGACAGAGGAGAGGCCGGAATCACATCAGGCTCAGACACTTCCTTTGAATGCCTTCTTCTGGCTCTGCGAGCCTTCCTGTCCTTCTTCGCCTTATCTTTCTTAACCGCAGCCGGTTTCTTGCCGGAATCCACCTTGGAATCCCCGGAAGCGACCTCAGTTTTTTTCTCCACGGCCTTCGCAAGACGTTCGGACTCCTCGGAAGTCATTGTGTCATATTCATAAAGCTTGTAGTCCTCTATGTACTTTATCAACTTCGTCGGATAGTTGGGATCGGTGGCGTAGCCGGCCTTCTTCAAGCCGTATGCCCAGCCTTTGTAATCCGTTGTCTTCAAGTCGAAAAGGAACTTGTAGCGGTCCCGGTAACGCAGAAAATCAGAGTGATCCTGAAACGACTCGTCGGCTGAGTCATAGACACGGAAGCACTCCCCTTTCGCATCGTCATCATAGCACATCGACTTGCCTTTCCAATCCTTGTGGCACTTGATCCCGAAATGGTTGTTGCCCTCGGAGGCCAACGGCGAAAGTCCGTAACGGGACTCCAGGATGCCCTGAGCCAAAGTTATGCTGGCCGGCACACCGCTGCGGTACATCTCTCTGACCGCCGTCGGAGCCCATTTCTGAATATACCGTTCCTGAGGCGTGCCTTGCGCCCAAGCGGCCACCTGACACAGAACAACAATACTTATGAATATAATAACCTTTCTCATACTGAATATTTACAATCTTTAGATCCTTGTCAAAACAGCTTCTAAGTTTTGCCGCTTACTGACTACAGAATGTAAATATAATGATTTTTCGCCAACGAAAGGTCTCTATAGGCCCAATCTGACAACATCTCAGCCTAATTTAACCAAAGGGACATCGAAGACATCCCTGTCATTGGCCGCGTACGTCTCCGGAAATATGCTCCTGCATTCCGCCTCGTACTGGGAAACGTTCTTGCACCGTGAGGAATAATGCCCGATGACGAGTTTCTTCACGCCTGCGTCCAACGCGCATTGCGCGGCCTGAAGAGTCGTGGAATGATGACGCTGGGCAGCCTGGTCCGCCAACTCAGCCGTGTATGTCGTCTCGTGATAGAGCAGGTCCACGCCTTTCACCCAGGAAGACAGTTCCGGGAACGGAGCCGTGTCGCTGCAATAGGCGAAGGATCTGGGAACATACGGTTTGTAGCCCAGTTCCTCGAACGGCAGCACCTCGGTGGTGCCGTCAGGATATTCACGGATCACATCCTCGCCACGCTTGACCGCGCCGATCTCGGTGAGTGAGAGGGCATATTCATCAATCTTCCATTTTTTGACATTCATCTGAGGCTCTTTTTCGCGGAACAGCCAGCCGAAGGTTTCGATCTTGTGGTTCAGCGGGAAAGCGTAGATTTCGAGGGATTTGGTGTGATAGATCATCTCCGGAGCCTTCATATTCATCGGTATATGCCTGATTTCAAACGGGATGCCCTCGCCGTAGTAGGAAAGGAAGAATTTCAGGATCGGGCCGAAGCTGACAGGAGCGTAGATGTTCAGCGGTGACATCCTGCTAAGCATTCCCATCGTGGAAAGCAGGCCGAAAAGTCCGAAGACGTGGTCGCCGTGGATGTGGGAGATGAAGATCGAGTCTATCTTCAGCAGGGATATGCGACACTCCTGAAGGCGCGTCTGCACACCCTCTCCGCAATCAATCAAAAAAGAGCGCCCGTGTACGGAAAGTACCTGAGCGCTCTGATTCCTTCCGGGGCCGGGCTTGGCCGAAGCCGTGCCCAGCACCGTCAATGTGAAATCCATAAATTATTCACCTTTCTCGAGCTTGTCCTTGAGGGCAGCGAGCTCGCTGATGTCACCAAGGGTGGTCTTCTCCAGGTTGGAGTTGATCTTCTTGACCGCCTTCTTTGTGTTGTCAGCCTCTACGGCTACCTTCTCGGCCTTAGCCTCAGAGTATGTTCTTACGTGTGAGAGAAGGATCCTGCGGGTGCTTCTTCTGAGTTCGATGACCTTGAACGGAAGGGTCTCGCCTACGACAGCCTGCTTGCCATCCTCCTTGATGAGGTCACGGCTGAAAGCGAAGCCTTCGTCCTCGCCGTCAAGCTTGATGTTGGCGCCCTTGTCGGTGAGGGAAGCGATTGTTCCTTCAACGGTGGAGCCTACAGGGTACTTGGCCTCGATGGCGTCCCAAGGGTTAGGGGTGAGCTGCTTGTGGCCAAGGCTGAGCTTGTGGTTGGCCTCGTCGAAGTCAAGGATCTGAACGTCAATGACATCACCAGGGGAAACAAGCTCTGAAGGATGCTTGATCTTGTTCCAAGAGAGGTCGCTGATGTGGATGAGTCCCTCAACACCGTCCTCCGGCTCGGCGAACACACCGAAGTTGGTGATATTGCGAACGACAGCCTTGTGAACTGATCCTACAGGATACTTGTCGCGGATGCTCTCCCAAGGGTTAGGGGTGAGCTGCTTCAGACCGAGGGACATCTTCCTGTTCTCACGGTCGATGGAGAGAACCTTGGCCTCTACCTCGTCACCTACCTTGAGGAACTCCTGGGCGCTGTGGAGTCTTGGAGACCAAGACATCTCAGACACGTGGATAAGACCCTCGACACCCGGCTCGATCTCTACGAAAGCGCCGTAGTCAGCGATGAGGACAACCTTACCCTTGACAACATCGCCCTCCTTGATGTTGGCGTCGAGGTTATCCCAAGGATGAGGGGTAAGCTGCTTGTAACCAAGGGCGATTCTCTTCTGCTGAGGATCGAACTCCTTGACAACGACCTTGATCTTCTGGTCGAGAGAAACGACCTCCTCAGGGTTGTCGATCCTGCCCCATGACAGGTCAGTGATGTGGATGAGACCGTCAACACCGCCGAGGTCAACGAAGACTCCGTAGTTGGTGATGTTCTTGACGGTACCCTCAAGGATCTGTCCTTTCTCAAGCTTGCTGATGAGCTCGGCCCTACGCTGCTCCTGCTCGGCTTCGAGAAGAGCCTTGTGGGAAACGACAACATTGCGGAACTCCTGGTTGATCTTGACGATCTTGAAGTCCATTGTCTGGTTGACGTAAGCGTCGTAGTCGCGGATAGGCTTGATGTCGATCTGTGAGCCAGGGAGGAAGGCCTCGATTCCGAAGACATCGACGATCATACCACCCTTTGTGCGGGTCTTCACGAAGCCCTTCACGATCTCGTCGTTGTTGAACGCCTCGTTCACTCTGTCCCAAGACTTGAGGGCACGGGCCTTCTTGTGGGAAAGGATGAGCTGGCCTTTCTTGTCCTCGGCGGACTCAACGTAAACCTCAACCTTGTCACCAACTTTGAGATCTGGATTGTAACGGAACTCTGGAGCCTGGATGACACCCTCGCTCTTGTAACCTATGTTGACGATAACCTCTCTCTTGGAGATGGCGGTAACGGTTCCTTCCACAACCTCGTTCTCCACGACCTTGGAAAGAGTCTGGTCGTAAGCGTCCTCGATGGACTTCTTGTCCTCGCCGCCGTAAATCTCGGAGCCGCCCTCAAAAGCGTCCCAGTCGAAGTTCTCTGGCGCCACGGAAGCGTTGAGAGATGTTTTCTTTGCCGGAGCCTCGGCCTTAGGCGCTGCCTCTACCTTGACTTCCTCGGCTACTTTCTGTGTTTCTTCTGCCATAATGGTAATTAAAGATAACTAGTTGTTTAACAATATTTTTACGCCCTACCGGACACGCCAAAACGGCACGGCCGGTCAAAAGGCGTGCAAAGATAGGCAAAATCATCTGATTTACAATAAGAAAAGAATCATTTTTTCAAAAAAGCCAACCGAATATTCCAATGGCTACAACAGTTTGTTCCTTTTGAAGAGGAACAGCACCAACGCAACCGTCAGCAGCATCACGCCGAGCAGCAGCACCCACATCCAGCTCTTGTCCATCAGCGGCATAGGAACATTCATTCCGTAGAAGCTCGCCACAAGGGTCGGAGGCATAAGGAGCACGGACACAAGAGTGAATATCTTCATAATCTTGTTCTGGTCCAGGTTGATAAGACCGACAACCGTATCCTGAAGGTACTCAAGCCTCTCGAAACCGAAATTCGTGTGGTTGATCAGGGAATTGATGTCCTGGAGCAGGACAGAGAAACGCCTGTGGAGATCCTTCGGGTACTTGTCGCTCCTGAGCATATTCGAGATCAGGCGCTGCTTATCGACTATGTTCTCGCGCACGAGCATCGTGTTCTCCTGCAACTGGTTGATGTCCAAGAGGAAGTCCTCGTCGATGTCTTCCTGTTGGTTGATTCGCTTGCTGTACTGGGAGATCTCCTTGCTCATAAGCTCGATCATATCCGCGTCCAGATCGACACGCTGGTCCATTATACTGGCGAAAACCGTGTAGCCGTTCGGATAGGACTGAGGCATCGCGACTATCCTGCGCTGGAGCTCGGTGAAGCTTCGCAGCGGAACATCTCTCAAGGTCGTCAGACAATTCCCGACAAAAGTGAACGAGACGGCCTCCATCGAATAGTCCTCCGGTCCAGGCATCAGGAAGTTCGTGTTGGCGAATATCGCGTTCTCCGTCTCGGAGAAACGTGACGAGCTCTCGATCTCCTCGGCCTGCGCGCGGCTCTGAATCTCCTCTCCAAGAAACTCATCCACAGTGTGTTTCTCCTCTCCTGACGGGGAAAGGATATCAATCCAAAGGACATCGCTCCTCTTCATCTTCGAAAGCTCCGTTTCAGACTGGGAAACCAACAGCTTGCCGTTCAGTCTGTAGAAAATCGCGATCATACTCTTCCTGTATTATTCCCGGCCCGAGCGTGGGAATGGTTCCACTTCAATTCGCTGACATTACGGAGAAGTCAGTCTGCAAAAGTATAAATATTTTCGCAAAAACGGCAAAAAATATGGCTCTATGACAACAAAAAGTTATAGCATCAGGAGCGAAGCGACCGAAGGGGTTTCAGGGAATCCTTTCCCCGTGCCCCTCAGGGGCTGTCGCAAAGCGACTGGGGGTTGAAGAATATCCTGCTGGGATTTATATTATATGAATCCCAGCAGGATATTCAGACCGATCAGGATGAGGACGCAGCCGCCGATGATCTCCGCCGGACGGCCGAACCTCTGGCCGATTTTCTGGCCGCCGAACATTCCTCCTATCACAGAAAGCATCGTCACGGCGAACACGGCGGCGAGGTTCATCATCATCTTGCCAAGCGGGACAAAACCCATCGAGAGGCTGACCCCGACGGCGAAAGCGTCGATGCTGGTCGCCACGGCTCCGATGACCACATTCTTCAGCCCGTTCAGGTCGCGCGCCTCGTCCTCATTCTTAACCGCCTCCAAAATCATCGAGCCTCCCACATAAAGCAGCAGTAGGAACCCGATGAGGCTCGCTATCTTATGAATATGCCCAACGAATATGTCGCCGAACAGCCAGCCAAGGGCCATAAGAGCAGTCTGGACGACTCCGAACACGAAAGCGATCGGAAGGATCTTCCTCCAGGATATTCCTTTGAGGGTGACGCTGGAGCAGGTAGAGACAGCGAAACAGTCAGCGCAAAGGGACGCCGCCAGAAGCAGCGATTCGAGTATTGAGAGAAACATTGTCAAGTAAGCGTTTTATACAAGCGGCCGCGAATTTCTATGGTTTGAATATCTGACGGTTGACGATCGAGCGGCCGAGCGTGAGCTCATCGGCATATTCAAGGTCATCGCCGAACCCAAGGCCTCTGGCAAGGGAAGAGACTTTCACTCCGTAGGAGGATATCTGCCGGTAGATGTAGAAGGAGGTCGTCTCCCCCTCCACGTCCCCGCTCAGAGCGAGTATGACCTCGACCTCCTCCGGTTTAAGTTCTCCGGAGGTGGCCAGGGAACGCACCCGGTCAGCCAGTTGTGAGACGGTGATGTCCGAGGGACCGATTCCGGCGATCGGCGAGATTATTCCGCCAAGCACGTGATAGACACCACGGTACTGTCCCGTGTTCTCAATGCTCATCACGTCACGGACATTCTCCACGACACAGATAGTCCTATGGTCACGGGACTTGTCAGCGCAGATCGGACAGATGTCTTCGTCGGAAATCATCCAGCACTGCCGGCAGTACCTCGCCTCGTCCCTCATCTTGACTATCGAGTCGGCGAAATGGTGCACGTTCTCAGAAGGCTGCCGCAGCAGATGCAGGGCCAGGCGCAAGGCGCTGCGCTTGCCCACTCCCGGAAGGGAGCCTATGGCCTGCACAGCGTCCTCCAAAAGTTTTGATGGAAATGTCTCCGGAACTGTCATCTACTTAACTTTACCTTTCTGGTAAGCGTTCACGGCCGCGCGGACCTGGCCGTACTCCAGCAGGAGTTTGCGGGCAAGGTCGTAGTCCTCGATGCCGGTCTCGCCCATGATCATCCTGGTTCCGCGATCGACGAGCTTACGGTTCGTCAGCTGCATGTCCACCATCTTGCTGCCCTTGACATGGCCGAGACGGATCATGGACACAGTCGAGATCATATTCAGAACCAGTTTCTGTGCTGTTCCGGCCTTCATTCTGGTGCTGCCGGTCACGAACTCAGGCCCTACAACGACCACTACAGGCACCTCGGCGGCCGCGGCCACCGGAGAATTCTCGTTGCAGGTGATGCAGCCTGTCAGAAGGCCGTTCTCGCGGGCTGTCTTCAATGCCCCGATCACATAAGGGGTTGTGCCAGAGGCCGCGATTCCGATCACGACATCATTCTTTGTCGGTGAATATGCCTGGAGGTCTCTCCAGCCTCCCTCGACGTCGTCCTCAGCTCCTTCCACAGCGTCGCGGATGGCGCTGTCACCACCGGCCATGAAGCCGATGAACACGTCGTGGACTCCGTAGGTCGGAGGGATCTCGGAAGCGTCCACTATGCCCAGACGGCCACTCGTCCCGGCTCCGAGGTAGAACACACGACCGCCGAGAGGAACCCTCTCCACGATGCCGTCCACAAGTTTCCGAATCTGCGGTATCGCTCCGGCCACAGCGACCGGAACCGTCCTGTCCTCAGTGTTGATAGCGTTCAGCAACTCTTCTGTGGACATCTTCTCAAGGTGGTCATACCTTGAGGACTGTTCTGTTGTTCTTGAATCTTCCATAACATCTTATGCCGGAACATCTCCGGCGAAGCCATTATTATTTCTTTCCTAAATGATATTCGACGAGACCTTCGATCGAGGCCGGGATGATTGTGGAGAAACGGATTCCGTAAGGTTCGGCGACCTTCCTGATGATGTTCCTGTTGGCATAGCCGAAACCGCCCACTACACCCACCGGGTACCTGTCGATGTCGTACTGCATCAAAGCCCTCTCGATGAAGTCCTTGAAATTCTGATCGACAAGGTCACGGACATATTCGCTGGTGTCGTATCTTTCCAGGATCCACGGGGCGAACGAGCCGAGGTACTTTGAAGGGGCCTCGCCACGGTAGACGTTCTGCACGACGGTCATGTAGTCAACCTTGAAATCCCTGGCGAACTCACCCGCGACCGGCTCCGGCACAAGTCCCTTGAGGAAATCGGCCATGAAAAGCCTGCCGAGCCTCGCGCCGCCGCCCTCGTCTCCGAGGATGAATCCGGCCGAACGCACATTCTTCACAACCTTCTCGCCGTCAAACAGGCAGCTGTTCGAGCCTGTGCCCATAATCGCGGCGACTCCGGGCTTGTGGCCGCACACGGCGCGGGCCGCGTCCAGAAGGTCGGAGGCATATTCCATCTCCGCTCCCGGGAACAAAGATCTCAGGACATTGTCCAGCCCTTTCGCCTGCTGAGGGACTTTCTCTCCTTCAGGCACAATCAAGCCGGCGGCATAGAAATGAACCTCGGTGACATCATCGGAGAGTCCCTTCTCCCTGAAGGCTGAGACAGCCTCTCTCACAATGCCTTCAATGACATCCTGATCCATAGTCGCGAGATTCATTCCCGCTGTCCTGACATCAATGGCCTCACGATCCTGGGCGGCAGCGCACCAATCGGTCTTTGTGGCTCCGCTTTCAACGATTATAATCATAACGTACTGTTTTATCTGTCGCCATAGAGGGCGTTCACCGCATCAACTGGCTAACTAAATCGTACAAAGATACTTATTTCCTATGAATATTCAGTAATCGCCAAAGTCTTATTTTTTCAAAGCCTTCCTCATCACCGGCAGCATCTTGTCCACATAGCGCATCATTCCAAGGTCAGTGAGATGCACTCCATCAACGGTAGCCTCACCATCGTCCCCGATCAACCCCTCTGTCGAAACATAGTACAGCTTCTTCTCTCCGGCTTTTTTCAGCTTCTTGTAAAGGGCCAGCTGCGCCTCGTTCTTTGAGGTAACCTCCTCAAGCATCTTCCGGTCAAAACGCGAGTGAGGGAACGTAGGATCCTCAACGAAGATCACAGGCACATCGGGGAAAGCGTCCCTGATGATGCGGAAGAACCTCTCACCTCTTTCGCCGATCAACTCAGCGGAGGAGTTAGGGACGTAGTCCAGAACGATCAACCCGGGATCAGAGACTCTGGTGATATATTCAGCGATCTCGTAGTCCAGCTTAGCGTTGCCGCTGAAGCCAAGGTTGATCACCTCCCTGTCGAGTTTCCTGCCAAGAATCGCGGTGAATGCCATTCCAGGACGCGAGGCGCACCCTCCCTGAAGGATGCTCGTCCCGTACATAACCACAGGGAGCTCAGCCTTAGGACTTTCCACGGCCGGAGCCTCGATCACGGAACCTTCATCAACCCCGATCTCCAACTCATCGATTCCGTTGTACAATGAAAGATACAGCATATATTCCCTCATCTGAGGGAGCATATTCGCGACCAGAGTCTTGCTTTTGAGTTCCTTGTCGCGGCCGCCCCATTCGAAGCCGCTGCCGGCGAAGCGCCACCCGTCCTTTTCGGTCAGGATGTAAAGGTCGAGGCCGCTGTCACCGGCGTCTGTCATATGCGGCATATACTGGCGCGGGCTGGTGGACTTCCAACGGGCGCGGATCTGCGTGGAATTGGAGCGGAAACGGACATAAAGGCCGGCGGAATTGCGGCCGAGGTCCCACAGCGGCTTCCTTATCACACCCTTAAACTCCTCTGGCAGACGCTCATACCGTGCCGAAGTCTCCTCGATGCACTTTCCATAAAGAGGCAACGACGACGCATCGCTATAGATGACCTTTTTCTCCTGAGCGATGGCTCCAAACCCGACGAAGGCTGCCATCATAACGCACAGGGCGATCTTTCCGAAATTTGACATATTCATTAAAAATTACTCTCAATCAACGTATGCCCCCCTGCGCAGCCAGTGGAAAAGCCCGTAGGCGGCCGCGGCGACGTAGGCGACATAAAGCATTGTCAGCCAATATTGTCCTTCGAGGAAGCACATCACAACCAAGATGACATCGGCGACAATCCAGATGATCCAGTGGTACGGAATCGACCTGCCGAGCCAGTAGGTCGCCACAACCGACATCATAGCGGAAGCGGCGTCCAACCAAGTGCTTGAGCCTCCCAACGCACGAAGCAGCCAGACCAGCGACGCGGTTCCAACAATGAATATGACCGCGCTCCACAACGCCGTCACTCCGCTCATCCTGCCCAGATGGACCGTCACATCCTGCCCAGAAACATTCTCCTTCAGGGCTCTGCTGTCCTTTCTCCACTGATAAAGTCCCCAGAATGACATCACCACATAATAAATATTCAGCGCCATATTCGACCAAAGATGCTGCACTCCGAATGAATATGCGCACGCAAGTCCTGTGGCTATCCCGAAGTACCACATACTGTTCTTCTGAAGTACTTCCAGAACGATGTAAGGAACGCCCGTCACCAAGGCGAAGATCTCGATTATCTTGATTATGTCCATAGACTGCAAAAATAGCCAATTTTACAGACATCAAGAACGAGACCGGCAAAAAGTCTTGGCCTAAGAAGTTGTTTTGATTTGTTTGTTTGAAGGTTTTTCACCTCAAAGAACATTTCAAACAAATCAAAACAGTTTCTAAATCAAGGAAATCAGCACATACATCCAATGGGCGACGAAAGCGGCGGCAAGTCCCCCGATCGTGTGCGCGAGAATGGCCTTCGGGGTCAATTCCCTGTAACCCAAAGAGTCCAGCATCGCCGTGTGGGTGCTGAGGAATCCGCTCCAGCACATTCCGATGGCCGTGAAGACAGCGATGGCGTTGCCGTCGGCCCAACCGTTTGCCACAAAATTAGGCACGAGGCTGAGGGCCGCGCCGACAGCTCCGAGAGAGGTAATCGGGAACGCTACAAGGTGCGGGTCATTGAATCCGAACAGAGCCTTGAAAACGAAATCAATCTTGTCGGCCAGCCAAGGCAGGATCTCAACCCCCTCGTAGGCGGCACCCGTGTAAGCACCTGAGGCGGAAGGCCCGAAGGTCAGAATCATCACGAACGTGGAGATGATCAGCACACCAGGGATGATGGACATTCCGACTTCGACTCCCGAACGGCCTCCGTCCAGAAGGCAGTCCAGAATCCTGGTGAAAAGCGACTTCTTCTCCTCTTCCTTTTCCTCGGCCTCCTCTTCCTCAAGGCCTTCGCAGGCCTCTTCCGTAAGGTATTGAGGGAAAGCCTTCAGCGTGAATCTCTGCATAAGCCTGGTGGAGACGATACAGCCGCAGAACGCCCCGAAAAGGCCGATCAGAGACTCCTTGAAGAAGCCCTGCCCCATCATAAAGACGATCACGATGAGCCCCATTCCGAACGCCGTGCCGAAATTGGTCAGGGAAATCAGCTGGTACTTCTTGAAATATTTGCTGAACCTCTTATCTTTTGACAGCGAGATGATCGCCGGGTTATCCGACAGGAATGTCATCACGGCTCCCAGTGAGGCCACTCCCGGAAGGTTGAAAAGCGGCTTCATCAGCGGTCGGAGCAGTTTCTCCAGCAGGGAAACAACCCCGAACTCGGCGAACAGGCGGCTCAGCGCTCCCATCAGCACGCAGATGGACATCAGGTAGAACACCGTGTTGATCAGCAGGTCGTGAGCTGTCTTCATCACAGTGTTGAGCATATTGGCCATACCCATCGAAACGCCCAGATATGCGAAGAAACCGATGACGATGACAAGGCAGACCACCCCGTTCAGGGCGGGGCTCGAAGACTTTTTCTTGGTCTTATTCATAACAAGCTTGTTAGGCGGTATATTCAGAAACTATCGTTTGAGCAGGCTCATCCTCCAGGTGAGGCCGACGCTGGCGATCTGCTGGTCGTCAAGCAAAACTCCCGCCGGGTTGCCGTTGTCCCCGAACGAGTGGCAGAACGTGGCGTGGAGGCGGATCCTCTTGTCGGCGAGCGGGAAATATTCCACTCCGCAACCGACTCTTCCCATCGAGGTTCCCGGCATCACGCACCAGTCCCCTTCCCTGTCAAGATCGTTATGGTCAAAGCTCGCCTTTCCGAAGACATTCAACTTGTCATTGAATGAATATGCCACCTTCCCGATGAGCGTGAAGTCCCTCAGGAACGACATCTTGTCCACGAGCGAGCGGTTCATAAAGTCAGCGAACACCGTGAACTTGCCGAAAGTGAAATGGTTGCCCAGAGCAAGATAGTTGATGAACTTGCCGGGGAGATATTCAATCATATTCAAAGACCAGATGGAATCGAAGCAGCCGTGGGAGCCGTTCCACATCAGGTTGTAGGCGTAGATGTCGCTGCCCTCCTGCCGGAACGGGCTCTGGCATACCTGGAAACTCAGCGCGTCCTTCCCTTGACCAAATGAATATTTCGCGTTCACTCCCATCTGGTAGCAGGCGATGTTGCTGCAATATTCAGAGAAGAAGTAGATGTCGATCGGCGCAAGGTCATATTCATAGCCTCCGATTTCGACAATCTGCTTTCCTCCGGAGAAGCTCCAGTGCTCGTCAGGCCTGTAGGTGAGGTAGAGGAAGTCCGTGGCGTTGAAGAAACTTTCGCTGCCGTGGCCTCGGTAGAGCCGCTGCCGGTAGTTGTAGGAGAAATGTTCGTTGAACTCCCCGTTTATCAGAATGCTGACATTCTTGCCCTTGAAGCCGCAGTTGTCCTTGACCGCGTCCCCGCTCAGGTACTCCCGCTGGTAATCCACCCTGGCCTGAAGCCCGATATTCACCAAGTTACCGTCCTGCGCTTCCGCAGCCCGACTTACAAAAAGCAACAAAATCGCCGCAATCAGCGTCTTTTTGATACGCATACTCAATTATGTGGTTCAAATTTTCGGTAAAATTAAGCATAAAAATGATAATCCCAAACCTTTTTTGACCACTTATGAGCGTCCCGACGGTTTCGAGAACAGAATTCCTGTCTCGCTGGTCATTGAGCCTGTCGAAGCGCCCACCACAAATCTGCCGTGGCAAGCAAATAACTATAAATGAATATATTAACAAATTCCCTCCAGTCGACATCGACCAGAGGGAATTACATTTTCAACTGATTGTCAAGAGCTTACGCTCCACAGACAAATTACTCAGCCTTGCCGTTTGAACCGAGAACGTCAACGATCTTGTGCTCGTAGAGTTTCTTCATCTCGTCACGGGCTGGTCCGAGGTACTTTCTTGGGTCGAACTCACCTGGCTTCTCGGCGAAGACCTTGCGGACAGCGGCGGTCATGGCGAGACGTGAGTCAGAGTCGATGTTGATCTTGCAGACAGCGCTCTTTGCGGCCTCACGAAGCTGCTCCTCTGGAATACCTACAGCGTCAGGAAGCTTGCCACCGAACTTGTTGATGATGTCGACATATTCCTGAGGAACTGAAGATGATCCGTGGAGTACGATAGGGAATCCTGGGAGCTTCTTCTCGATCTCGTGGAGAACATCGAAAGCGAGTGGAGGTGGAACGAGACGGCCTGTCTTAGGGTCTCTTGTGCACTGCTCCGGCTTGAACTTGTAAGCACCGTGAGAGGTACCGATTGAGATGGCGAGGGAATCGCAGCCTGTGCGGGTAGCGAAGTCGATGACCTCTTCAGGCTTTGTGTAGTGAGACTCCTCAGCGGCAACCTCATCCTCAACGCCGGCGAGAACACCAAGCTCGGCCTCAACGGTAACGTCATACTTGTGAGCGTACTCAACAACCTTCTTGGTGAGGGCGATGTTCTCCTCGTAAGGAAGGGCGGAACCGTCGATCATCACTGAAGAGAATCCCATATCAACGCAGCTCTTGCAAAGCTCGAAGCTGTCGCCGTGGTCAAGGTGAAGAACGATCTGAGGATGCTCCCAACCGAGTTCCTTGGCATACTGAACAGCGCCTTCGGCCATATAACGGAGAAGGGTCTGGTTAGCGTAGTTGCGGGCTCCCTTGGAAACCTGAAGGATAACCGGTGACTTCTCCTCGGCTGAAGCCTGGATGATAGCCTGAAGCTGCTCCATATTGTTGAAGTTGAAGGCAGGGATAGCGTAGCCACCCTTCACGGCCTTTGCGAACATCTCTCTGGTGTTGACCAGGCCAAGATCTTTGTATGATACCATAATTCTATGAATTTAGAAATTAATTATCCGTTTTTCCGGCATTGGTTCTCTTCAAATGCCGTGCAAAGTTACGCTATTTTTCACAAAAATTTTATATTTTTGTTTGTTTAAACGTTTAATAATTACTATAATGACTATAGGTGACGATTTCAAAATCCTGTCTGACAAAACGACCGATGGTGTCAGGCACATCACGGCGGTTCCGAGCGCGATCGTGTGCTCGGCTCAGATTGACTTTGACCTTATCGAGGGAAAGATCCACAATCTAAAGTACGTCAAAGGTTGTGACGGGAATCTTCAGGCGATCGGGAGGCTTCTGGAGGGGATGGAGGCCGACAAGGCGGTCGAGATCCTGTCCGAGGTCAACTGCCACGGGCGCGGGACCTCGTGCTCAGATCAGCTGACTCGGGTGCTGCGGAAGGTGATTGGTTAGATTTCGGATCGGGCGTCCTTGCTCCGGCGGGATGATTGACTTACGCTTTGCTCCCTGTCCGGGTGAATGTCCATCATTCCCCGCCGGAGCAGGGACGCGTAACATAAACAACCATTCCATTCCTCGACACCGCAAAACACTTCAATTTAAACGCATTAATATCGCATCACACTTCAGCAAGCCCACAGTATCGCATACTCAACGGCAACGAAAACTCAAAATATGTCAGCTGGCAGCGTGGAGGGTAAAATGCTTATTATCAATTCAATAAATTACCATCCTCCTATCCGATCAGGCGTGGAGGACAATGTAGTTATTCTTTGAATATCAACGATTTATCCTCCACGACAGCATCACGTACGTGCAGAAATTTCTTTGCGTGGGCCGGAGATACAAGGCAACGGTTGACCAGTTCACCGAAATATTCAAAACGGATCTCAAACGGTCCACGAAATATGTCGCCAATATCCTTGAAGCGCTTGTCGTCAGCAAGGTAACGTGTCATCTTACTGTAGGCCTGTCCGGATTTCGGGTCAAAAGGCTCATCGAGGTCATATTCAGAACCTGTGTTGAACGAGAACGCGCCAATCATCTTTTCATAACTGCCGTAAAAGCTGACAGCACGGCTGAAGTCGATGCAGGAATATTTCTGGACAATGAAGTCGATCAGCTGGCGTTTCTCCTTGCCCCTCAGCGGATCAAAGAGCTCATCAAGCCTCTCGTAGAGCAACGGCTTCCCTGCAGCCCGGAAATATTCAACCTTCTTGATGGATCTCCTCAGTCCGGCGGAAGCTCGTGACAACGCGACTTTCTCTGAATATGGATGTTTGGAACCAGCATAAGCGATAAAGTTCCATCGCCATTCTTCCGCGCGATGGCACATCCGGCTTTCAACCGGGTTGTTGTTGACGTAGGCCAGAGCCGTCCTGACAGCCTTGTCATCTTTCTTGACAGACAAGCCATAAGTGTCGGACAGATTCCCAGACAAGCCGTATCGGAAATTATAAACCTTTGTAAACCAAGAGTTAAGATTCCGCATAAAATTCGCAACCTCGTCGGAAGTGACATCTTCCAACAGGATGTGAATATGATTGTGCATTATGCACAGGTCGAGTACCCGAACGTTGTGTCTTACAGCAAGTACACAGAAGATTGTGAAAAACACCAGAGAGTCTTTGGAATTGTAGAACACCACGAAACCGTGGCTTGCCCTCTGGAATACGTGAACCGCTACACCCCTTGGGATGATCTTACGCTTTTTTGTGGTCATAGTCTAATGTTTAAGTTGTTACCGTTCATTATGTGTTTAGCCTTCGGATCAGAAAGGGTCCCTGATCGCCTCTGATTCCGCCTCTTATGGAGGACATATTCAAGACTGTCGCTAAGATAAGCATTATACGTCCAAACGACAAACATTTTCGCACGTGGAGGATAACATTATGACTCCCACAAAATTAAGCATCCTTCCTTATACCCTTATCGGGCAGGAGGAGACTATGACAAAACTCTGATTACAAAATCATTGGCCTCCACAGCACGATCTGTGGAAATCTTACAAGTGACAGGGGCGTGCCTGTATCCAAACCTGTTTTTCGTTCCTTGAGCCGACTGAGGTGACTATGGGATAAAAGAGAGATAGCGGCGGAGGATGATGCCGTGACGGCCTACGTGAAGGATCAATGGCATCGAGGAGAGGTCGAAGGTGTCGAGGAGGGACTTGGCGAGATCTGGGTTGGAGACCATAATCTCATCAACGTTCACGTCCAAGGTTCTCAGGCCAAGGGAGTCGGCGGCGGCGAGCTCGGCCTTGCAGACCGGGCAGCCTTCGGTGTGGAAGACAATGTAGCCGCCTTTTCTGCGCAGGCGGTTCCATTTTCTCGTCCAGTCTCGGAGAAAAGAAACATTAGCATAATTCCGAGGTTGGATTAAGGTATGGTCACCGTGTGCCTTATCGCTTACGTCGACCTGTTCCAGAGAACGATCGGACGCTTGGTTACGGTTGTTAACTTCATCCTGTTCCTGAATACGGTCCGGCCAGACGGTGGTGTTTGACTGAGATTCAGCCGAAGAACTCTTGGAAATGAGGTCCTTTGCCTTCGGGAGTTTCGAGCCGACGGGGGTACGGGAAAGAAGGTCTTTCATCATACGGGCAAGGCCTACGACCTTAAGGGTGTCGTCTTGCGTGTTCCAAATTCCGGGACGGGAGAGGATATATTCATTGATGAAAGGGAGGGTGCCTTCCTTGCTGAGTTCGTCGCGGCGGGAGGTGAGCCAATAGAGGAGGTCACCTTCGAGGTGCTTAAAGGAGAGGGTGTCAGACTTTGCCAAGGTGCTTGATTCCAGGGCTTTGGCCATCGACAGGATTCGGGTTGGGGCCGAGCGCTTCGACAGGCTCAGCGACCGGTCGGGATGCATCCGCGATGAATCAGAGCCTCTATGCGACAACGAATCCGAAACCGGATCATCGTACGATGCGAACAGGTCATCCATCAGAGCGGCGGAGGCGGCGCCGCCATATTCATAGTCCACAAAGACGGGGAGAACGATGTCGAGAAGGTGCTCAAGGGCATCGCTGTCAAGCCCACGACCGATTATGGTTCCTTCTTTGTCGATCAGGAACATCCTCGGGGTCTGCAAGACACCGTATTTCATCTGGTAGTCAGACTTGACCTCCGGATCCCAAAGGTTGAATATCCTGGTGCGCGGAGCGTTGATATTCATTCGCTCAGAGAGCCACCTTCCCCAGCTTTCCTTATCGCCGCCGGTGTAAACCGCATAAAGATCGACAGGCCAGTTCCGGGAATCCAGCAAAGGCCGGAGCCGCATCAGCTCCAGCTTGCATTTGGCGCAGTCGGTGTCATAAAAAAGCAGCACACGATAGTGCTCCGAGCGGCCTCCGAACGAGACGGAATCCCCTTCAAAACTCTCCATCGCAAACGAAGGAACCGGCTTTCCAAGAAGCGACTGGCGGTTGAAATCCGCGAATATCTTAGCATTGAAAAGCACCTCTTCCCCGCCCATACTGACGAGTCCAGGAGCGAACCAAGTGTCCGTGAGATGAACCGCGACACCCTCGTCCCCCATAAGCGTAGAGTTGAGGTAATGATCATAAGCCTTGAGGGCGATGTGCTGCCGCAGAAGCGAATCCTTGGCCGAATCAATCAGAAGGTCACATTCACGGGACTTGACATCAACGTTCTCAGGCTCAAGGATTTGGAAATATGTTTCCAGCCGCTTGTCAAGCTCCGCCAAGCGGGTTGAATCCACTTGCGCAAAGCAACAAAACGGCAGCAAAAGCCAAAGAATGAATATGACCGCGCGGCGACTCATCTGACCTCCGGCAACACAACCCCTTCCGGAATGAACTGCGACAGATCGCCGTGATGGCGTACCACATCCCGCACAGCCGAAGAGGATATGTGTGAATATTCCTGGGCGGTAGGGATGATGATGGTGTCAACCTCCGGAGCCAGATGACGGTTCGCGTCGGCGATCGCCTGCTCGTTGTCGAAGTCAGTCATATTCCTCACTCCCCTGACAATGTGGCGGACTCCGAGCTCACGGCAGATATCGATCGTAAGCCCCTCATAATGAATGATTCTAACGCCATCCATTCCACGGGTGGCTTGACGGATGATGTCCTCGCGCTGCTCCATCGAAAAGAAGCCGCGCTTGTCCTGATTTATTCCCACGGCCACTATGACCTCGTCAAATATTGTCAAGGCCCTTGTCAAAATATTCAGATGGCCTGACGTGAACGGGTCGAAGGACCCAGGGAACAATGCTATGCGATTCATTTTAAATTCTTTGAATATGGTCGGCCATCAAGCCGTATTATAGTTGCCAGTTGATCGGAGACTTGCCCTCACTGACGAGGATCTCGTTCGTCCTTGAGAAGTGACGGCAGCCGAAAAACGCCCCGCGTGCCAAAGGAGACGGATGCGCCGCCTCCAGCACATAGTGCCGTAAGGTGTCGATGAGTTCCTTCTTGCTTCTGGCGTAATTGCCCCACAGGAGGAATACGACTCCGTTGCAATTATCAGAGATATAACGGACAACGGCATCGGTAAACTGCTGCCAGCCTATCCCGCTGTGCGAGGACGCCTCACCCGAACGGACAGTCAGGATCGAGTTCAGAAGAAGTACCCCTTGACGCGCCCAGTTCTCAAGGTTCGGACGGCCGCTCATCCTGATCCCGAGGTCATCCTCAATCTCCTTGAATATGTTCTTGAGGGACGGCGGAGCGGGTACGTTGTCCGGCACCGAGAAGCTCAGCCCCATCGCCTGGCCGTAGCCGTGGTAGGGATCCTGCCCCAGAATCACGACCTTGACCTGATCGACAGGAGTCAGCTCGAATGCCTTGAATATCTCCGGTCCCGGAGGAAAGATCACCTTTCCATGTGCCTTCTCACCGTGCAGATAACGCGCAAGCGCGGCAAAGTAGGGTTTCTCGAACTCACCTTGCAGCGCTTTTTTCCAACTTTGTTCTATCCTTACGTCCATAACGATGTGTCTGACAATCCCGAAAATGAATCCGCCACAACTTTTAGACAGGGCGGCGGTTTCTTAGGGTGCCCTTAACGACCGCTAAGATAGAAATTAATCTTTGAATATGTACGAAATCACGTCGTCAATGTTCTTGACATAGTGGAACGACAGCCCTTCGACATAGATCGGCTTGATGTCCTCGACATCCTTGCGGTTGTCCTCGGAGATCACGATCTCGGTCACTCCGGCCCGTTTCGCGGCAAGGATCTTCTCCTTGATGCCGCCGACCGGAAGCACACGGCCCCTCAGCGTCATCTCGCCGGTCATCGCGATTCCGGCCTTAACGGCCTCGCCACGCAGGGCGGAAACCATTGAGCTGACCATAGTTATACCGGCCGACGGTCCGTCCTTAGGCACGGCTCCCTCTGGAACGTGGACGTGGATGTCCTTCGCCCCGAACTCCTCGGATGTCATTTTGGCAAGCTGAGGATGAGCCTTGATGTACTGGTAGGCTATCGTGGCGGATTCCTTCATCACATCGCCAAGGTTACCGGTCATCGTCATCACGCCCTTGCCGCCACTGACAGAACTCTCAACGAACAGGATCTCGCCTCCCATCTGCGTCCAGGCCAGACCGGTGACGACTCCTGGAGCCTCATTGCCTTTCTGAAGATCGTGGAAGTTGGTCGGCAGCCCGAGATATTCCTTGAGATGCTCCTTCTTGATGACGGTCGGGTATGATTCGCCAAGGGCTATCTTCTTGGCTGTCACACGGGCGATCTTCGCGATCTGCTTCTCAAGGCCACGGACACCGGACTCGTGGGTATATTCATCAATTATCTTCTCCAGCGCGGCCTTGTCGATGCGAAGTTCCTTCTTGCCTATTCCGTGTTCCTCCAACTGTTTAGGCACGAGGTAACGCTTGGCGATCTCCATCTTCTCTTCGGCAAGATAGCCGGTGACATTGATCAACTCCATCCTGTCAAGCAGGGCGGACTGGATCGTGGAGATGTTGTTCGCCGTGGTGATGAACAGGACGTTGGACAGGTCGTAGTCGATGTCCAGATAGTTGTCGTGAAATTCCACATTCTGCTCAGGGTCAAGCACTTCCAAAAGAGCGGACGACGGGTCTCCCTTATAGTCGTTGCCGACCTTGTCAATCTCGTCCAGGACTATTACCGGATTGGACGTGCCGGCCTTGTCGATTCCGTTAAGAATACGTCCAGGAAGGGCACCGACATAGGTTTTCCTATGGCCACGCAGTTCCGCCTCATCGTGCATACCGCCGAGGGCGATGCGGACATATTTCCTGCCCAAGGCCTTGGCTATGGATTTGCCGAGACTGGTCTTGCCGACTCCCGGAGGCCCGTAGAGGCACAGGATCGGGGACTTCATGTTCCCTTTCAGCTTGAGGACGGCAAGATATTCAATGATTCTTTCCTTTACCGTGTCAAGGCCGTAGTGGTCGCTGTCCAGGACCTTCTGGGCGTGCTTCAGGTCGAGGTTGTCCTTTGACATCTCGCCCCAAGGCAGATCGAGCAGGAACTCGATGTAGTTGTACTGGATGCTGTAGTCCGGAGAGGATGGATTGTACTTCTCAAGCTTGGCGAGCTCTTTCTCGAACTGCTTTCCGACAGCCTCCGGCCACTTCTTTGTCTTGGCCTTCGCGCGGAACTTCTCGAACTCTTCCTCCTCGTCCATTCCAAGTTCCTCCTGGATTGTACGAAGCTGGTTATTAAGGTAATATTCCCTCTGCTGCTGGTCAATGTCGCTCTTTACCTTCTGGTTGATCTCCTGCTTGATTTTCAACAGTTGGATCTGGGTGTCAAGCACTTGCAGAAGCTTCATCGCCCTGACTGTGATGTCGTCGATTCCAAGCAGCTGCACCTTCTCCATAAAGTTCTCAATCTCGACTGTGGTGGCGATGAAGTTCACAAGGAAAGCGTAATTGTCAATGGACTTGAGAGCCCCCACCGCCTCTTTCGGAGCGAAGGACGAGGACTTTATGATGACCGCGGCCTTCTCCTTCAAGGATTCGGCGATCATCTTGGTGCTGTTGTCGTTCTCCGGGATGATGTCCTCAACATACTTTACGGTCGCGGTGATGTATGGCTCCAGAGAGACCACACCGGTCACCTGAATACGTTTCACACCTTGGATAATCGCCGTGATCGTGCCGTCCGGCATCTCAAGGACCTTCATCACACGGGCGACGGTACCATATTCATAGAGGTCCTTCTCCCCTGGGTCCTCAACGGACACATCCACCTGAGGGACGGCTCCGATGAAAGAATCGCGTCTTTCAGCCTCTTTTATCAAAGTTATCGACTTCTGCCGCCCGATAGTGACAGGATAGACCATCCCCGGGAACAGCACCGCGTTCCTCAAGGCGAGGATCGGCAATGTCTCCGGGAGGTCTCCGGCCTCCACCTTAATCTGCTCATCTCCCTGAACCACAGGGATTATGTTCACTTCCGCCGTTGCCGGGAAGAATAAATCTTTATTGTTGTTCGTGTTCATAATATCTCCTCCAAGCGCCGAGAACCCTACTGCCATTTTGGCAGAAAACAGGCCATTTCAAGCGCGGCAATGAATATGGTCAATCACCGTGCCAGAAAAAACTATTGAATTATTTATGTATCTGATTTTGAATATTAAAAAAATAAGTCTATTTTTGCATCCCCAAACGAACTTTGGGGATTTATATGGTATATCCTAATAAATATTAATAAATTATGACAAAGGCAGAAATCGTGAATGAGGTTGCAAAGTCAACCGGAATCGAGAAAATCGCAGTTCAGTCCGTTATCGAGGCGTTTATGGACACAGTTAAGGGTTCTATCATCAGGAAAGAGCCTGTGTACCTCCGCGGATTCGGCAGCTTCATCGTTAAGCACAGAGCCAAGAAGGCAGCCAGAAACATCACCAAGAAGACAACTATGACCATCCCTGCACACGACATCCCGGCATTCAAGCCTGCCAAGATCTTCGTGAACGCAGTCAAGGAGGAAAAATAATTTTAAATCTTTTTTACTATGCCAAGCGGAAAGAAAAGAAAGAGACATAAGATGTCGACGCACAAGCGTAAAAAACGCTTGCGCAAGAACAGACACAAGAAGAAGTAAATTGCTTCTGTGCCTGCCATTTTAGCAGTCTGCTAGAAGAAAAAGGCTGACCGGAAGTGCCGGACAGCCTTTTTTAATTTTGTAAAACATTGGCGCGCCGCCAATTACACATTACCATTGTTATTTCCTTATGGAGTCAGAAAAATCAGAAAAAGATCTGATCGTCGATGTCACATCGACCGAGGTTCACATCGCGCTGATGGAAAACCATCGGCTGATTGAACTCAACAAGGAGTCCAGCAAGGGGCACAGTTTTTCCGTCGGGGATGTTTACCTGGGGAAAGTGAAGAAGATTCTTCCTGCGCTCAACGCTGCCTTTGTGGACATCGGAGACAAGAAGGAAGCATTCGTTCATTATCTGGACCTGGGGCTCTACTTCACCCCGTTCGATGAGTTTGTGCGCAGGAGCAATCCGAACACGGATCTCGGCACGCTCTATTCGAGCATCAAGATCGGCCCGATCCTCGAAAAGGAGGGACGCATCGAGAACGTGCTGAAGCCCGGACAGATGATGATAGTGCAGATCGTCAAGGAACCGATCTCCACGAAAGGGTCACGACTGACAGCGGAAATTTCATTGGCAGGACGCAACATTGTACTGATTCCCTTCGCAGAGAAGGTAAGCGTTTCCCAAAAGATCTCTTCAAAGGAAGAGAAAAGAAGGCTTGAGACCCTTGTCAAGAGCATTCTCCCGAAGAACTACGGAGCCATCATCCGCACGGCGGCCGAAGGCAAGAACGCGGCGGTCCTCGTGGCCGAGCTCAAGTCCCTCATTGAGAAATGGGAGTCTTCGTGGCAGAAAATCGCCAAATCCAAGAGTGTCCAGCTGCTTTTCACAGAGTACAGCAAGACCACCACAATCCTCAGGGACCTCCTGAACGACTCGTTCTCGAACATCTATGTCAACAATGAGAACGTGTTCGAGGAGACAAAGAAGTATATTTCCTTGATCTCTCCCGATCAGGAAAAGATCGTTAAGCTGTACAACGGCAAGGATCCTATCTTCGACCATTTCGAGGTCACAAGACAGATCAAGAGCTCGTTCGGCAAGGTGGTGCCGATGAAGCAGGGAGCCTATCTGGTCATCGAGACGACCGAGGCCCTCAACGTGATCGATGTGAACAGCGGCATCCGCTCCAAGACCGACAACCAGGAGGAGAACACCTTCGAGGTCAACAAGATCGCGGCGGAAGAGATCGCCCGGCAGCTCAGACTGAGGGATATGGGAGGAATCGTGATCGTGGATTTCATCGATATGGAATCCGGCGAGCACCGCAACGAGCTTCACAAGTATATGCAGTCGCTTATGGAGAGTGACCGGGCGAAGCACAACGTTCTTCCTCTCACCAAATTCGGCCTGATGCAGATCACCCGGCAGAGAATCCGCCCGGTGACCGAGATCAACACCGCGGAGGTCTGTCCTGTGTGCCACGGCACCGGCAAGATTTCCTCAAGCGCTGTGATCGACGAGCAGATCGAGCGGAACATCGCCTACTGCGTGGAGCACGGCAAGACAGACCTGACTCTGAAGGTCAGCCCGATCCTGGGAGCCTACCTGAAACGCGGGGCAGCGATGCTCTCGGACAAATCATTTGTCGGGAAGTGGAGAAAAAAGTACAAATGTCGGATCAACCTTGTCGAGGTGACCGACTTCACAGTTCTGCAGAATGAACTTTATGATGAGAAAGGGGACAGGCTTTAGTCCCCTTTTTTCTTCTCCGGAGCGTCCTACTCCATCAACATAATGGCTATGAAGAAAATCAGAGAAATACTCAGGATAGGACTGCCGATTATGCTCGGACAGGCTTGCGTCATCATACTGGCGTTTGCCGACAACATTATGATCGGATGGCACAGCGTCAATGAGCTGGCCGCCTCATCATTCGTCAACAACGTTATGAACCTGTTCATCCTGACCGAGTTGGGATTCGCCGCCGGAATGACTCCGATGATCGGTGCGGACAACGGGACCGGGAACGTCAAAGGGATCGGAATAACGGTGAAGAACGGTCTCGTCACGAATGGAATCATCGGTGGAATCAGCCTGATTCTCCTCACAATCATCTACTTCAATCTCGACAGCTTCGGCCAGGCCCCGGAGCTGATGCCCTACATCAAGCCTTATTTTGTCATCGTCGGAATCTCGACCCTGTTCGCCCTCGGCTTCAACGTCCTGAAGCAGTTCACCGACGGAATATGCAAACCGATGATCTCGATGACGCTGCTTATGATCGGGAACCTGCTCAACATATTCGGGAACTGGGTTCTGATCTACGGCAAACTGGGCTTTCCTGAATTGGGGCTCACCGGAGCCGGCATCAGCACGCTCGTCTCCAGAGTGCTGATCCTGATCGTGTTCGCCGTGTTCATATTCAAGTCAAAGAAGATGAATGAATATGCCCTCGCGATCAAGGAGGCGGTCCTTTCACGCAATGAGATGAAAGCGGTTTTCAAGATGGGCTACCCTGTAGGCATACAGATGGCGCTGGAATCCTCCACATTCACTTTCGCCGCGGTGATGGCTGGTTGGCTCGGAGTCATCCAACTGGCCGCGCACCAAGTGGTCATAACCATCTCGCAACTCTTCTTCCTGATGATGCAGGGACTTTCGTTCGCCGTCTCCATCCTTGTCAGCAACTCATTCGGCAGGAAAGACTTCAAGTCTGTCCGGGAATATGCCCGGAAAGGCTACTTTATGACACTCGGCATCTCCGCCACGCTCTCGGTCCTGCTGTACTGCTTCCGCTATCAGGCAGCGGGAATATTCACGGACTCCCCTGAGGTCTCGGCTATGGCCGTGTCGCTGTTCTTCCTGCTATTCGCCTACCAGTTCGGAGACGGGCTCCAGCTTTGCTTCGCCAATGTGCTACGAGGCATCCAGGACGTGAGGCCGATTATGTACGCGGCATTCGTAAGCTACTATCTCATAGCGATTCCGTCGGCATACATACTCGGATTCAAGACCAGTCTCGGCATCCACGGAATATGGCTGGGCTTCCCTATCGGACTCACCCTCGCAGGAATATTCTTCTACACACGCTACCGCCGGGATCTGCGGCGGCTCGGCGGAAAGCAGGCTTAGCACTGTCCGAATCCTTCAACGAATAACAGGACAAAGCCTTACAGGTCCAGAACCAGAGTATGATGTCCCGGAGAGTACGGGATGAAACTGGACTTGCCAGCCCCCGTGTTGCGAATCGTGATGTTATACGTCGCCTCTCGGAAAACTCTGTGGATGTGGTATTCAGACACTGTGGCCGGCAGGCACGGCTCGATCAGAAGGCCGTCGAACTGTGGTTTCACGCCAAGGAGATATTCCGAGACCGTGTTCCAGTTCCAGGCGGCGGTTCCGGTCAGCCAGCTGTTCTTGCCCTCACCCGGACGGGCGGCATCCTTTCCAGCAACCATCTGGCAGTAAACATAAGGCTCGACCTTGTGAAGGGTCTGATCCTTGATGAAGGCCGGCGCTATCTGGCAATAGTGTCTCCAGGCATCATCCGTCCGTCCGGCCATAGCCTCACCGATGATCACCCAAGCGTTGTTGTGGCAGAACACTCCGGCGTTTTCCTTATAACCTTCAGGATATGAGGAGATTTCACCATATTCAGGATAGTATCTGCTGAAAGCCGGATTGTTGAGGACGATGCCGTGCGGACATTCCAGACGCTCCCTCACTGAATCCAAAGCCTTGTCACAAAGACCTTCCTCGGCGCCGATGCGAGCCATCGCGCACCACCCCTGACTTTCAATGAATATCTTGCCTTCCTCACAATCCCTGGATCCGATCTTGCGGCCGAAATAGTCATACGCACGCAGGAACCAGTTCCCGTCCCAGCCATATTCCTTGACAGCTTCGGACATATTCCCAACCGCCTTCCGCACAGCCGAGGAGTCCTTTCCGATACGGTCAAGAAGATCGGCGTAACGGTTCCCCGCAAAGACAAACAGGCCCGCTATCATCACGGACTCGGCCTTGCTGCCTTCGGTCTTGTTCTCGGTAGTTTGGAAAGACTCGTCCGGGTCGGTCGAGAAACAATTGAGATTCAGGCAGTCATTCCAGTCAGCCCGGCCGATGAGAGGCAGGCCGTGAGGACCGAGATGGGTCCGGACATATTCAAAACTGACTTCAAGATGCTCCAGAAGGGTCTTTTCGCTGCCGGGGATGTTGTTGAACTGGACATATTCATCCAGGATCGTGAAGTCGCCGGTCTCGCGGAGGTAGGCGTCCACGCCCACAAGCAGCCATAGCGGGTCATCGTTGAAGCCGCCGCCGATGCCGTCGTTGCCACGCTTGGTGAGCGGTTGGTACTGATGGTAGCAGCTTCCGTCCGAGAACTGCGTAGCGGCGATGTCCAGAATCCTCTGACGGGCACGCTCCGGGATCTGGTGCACTATTCCGAGAAGATCTTGATTGGAATCCCTAAATCCCATTCCCCGTCCGATGCCGCTCTCGAAGAAGCTGGCGCTGCGGCTCATCAGGAATGTCACCATACATTGATACTGATTCCAGACGTTGACCATACGGTCGAGTTCCGGCACACCCGAAGCCAATTTGAATTTGCCAAGAAGCCCGTCCCAATAACGTCTGAGGGCGATGAAAGCCTCATCGACCTTTTCCGATGAACCAAACGCCGACATCACCGCACGAGCGACATCCTTGTTGATGACTCCGGAGCCGGAATTGAGCTCGTAGCCGGTTGGCTTGACGAATTTAGAGCCGGAAGGGTTCTCGGCGTAGCCAAGAATGAAGACCAGATCCTTCGACTCGCCCGGATCCAGCGTGATCTCAAGGTAATGGGACGCTATCGGACTCCACCCGTGGGCTATTGACTGTGAGGAGATTCCGGACTTCACATTCTGAGGGCTGTCGAAACCGTTGTACATTCCGATGAATGCGTCACGGTCCGTGTCAAAGCCGTCTATGCGGGCGTTGACTCCATAGAAAGCGTAGTGGTCGCGGCGCTCACGATATTCAGTCTTGTGGTAGATCACGCTGCCTTCGACCTCAACCTCTCCGGTCGAGAGATTCCGCTGGAAATTCTCCATATCGGTCTCCGCGTTCCAGAGGCACCATTCAACGAACGACCAGAGTTTGAAGTCCTTTCTCGCTCCGCCACGGTTCTCCAGTGTAACCTTCTGAATCTCACAGTTATATCCAAGAGGCACAAAGAACAGGGCACTGACACGGAGGTCTTTCTTCTCCCCTGTTATCCGGGTGTACCCCATTCCGTGACGGCACTCGTAGAAATCCAGCGGATTCCTGCACGGTTTCCAGCCAGGGCTCCAGACGCAGCCTCCGTCATTGATGTAGAAATACCTTCCGCCCGCATCCATCGGCACTCCGTTGTAGCGGTAGCGGGTCAGGCGGCGGAACTTTGCGTCACGGTAGAATGAATATCCACCTGCCGTGCCGGAAATGAGGGAAAAGAAATTTTCCGTCCCAAGATAGTTTATCCAAGGCCACGGAGTCGCCGGATCAGTGATCACGAACTCTCTGGCCGAATCATCAAAATGACCGTATTCCATCATTTATTTCAGGATAATGAATATAAGCTCGGACACCAATATGGCCACAAGGAAGACCATCACCCAACGCATCACCTTAGGAAGACCTTTCCAAACGTTCGACGAAGCGTCATCCGACTCGGATTCCTCAACACTGGTATTCATATCCTCCGCACGCTTGGCTGAGAGTTCCTTCTGAATGTCCTCCATTCTTTTCCTTGTCAGAGGGTAGAAGAATATCACGACAACGGCAAGGGCAGCCACAGCGGCCGGAATCCAGCTCATAAGAAGCCAAAGTCCGTGAACAGCCTCCGGAGTCTGCACGGCTCCCGGAGCGGTGTTGTAGTCGAACGCCTTCAGAAGCCACATCACGGCGAAACCGCCGAAAGCGCCTCCGAATTTCTGAGCCATTGAGGCTGAGGAGAATATGAGCCCCGTAGAAGCTGTCCCGTCACGGTTCTCCGCAAAGTCGCTGACATCGGCGTACATACTCCAGACCAGAGGAGAGATCACACCGGTGAAGACACTGATGATGATCTGGAGCCCAAGCATCCAGTAATATCCTCCCTGGCTGATCGGAATGTAGAAGAACAGAGCACTGAAAAAGATCAGCGATGCGAACGAAAGCATATAGGTGCTCTTCTTCCCGAGTTTCTCGGAAAGAGGAACGGCCAGAGCCACACCGACCATATTGCAGACCTCTCCGAGCGAGAGGAAGAGACCGGCGTAGAACAGAAAACTGAGAGGGCCGAGATTCAGGCGGACATTCTGTCCGATGACATCGTTGAAGAAATATGCGACCGTGCTCCCGCGTACCGTGTTGAACAGGTTCGAGCACAAGGCGGCTCCGATGAGAATCCACCACGGGGCGTTTCTCAGGAGGGATTTCAGGTCGCTGCCCACGGACACCTTGCTGACGGTGTGCAGTTTCTCCTTCGTCATCCGGAAACAGAGCAGGAACAATACAAGACAGAACGTCGAGATGACAATCATCGCGTTGCGCCAGCCGACAGGAGCGTCGTAACCTCCAAGAAACCGGCACAGAGGCTCCCAGCAGAACAAGGCCAGGAAACTTCCGCCGTAAGCGAAGAACATTCTGTACGAGCTGAGCACGGTCTTGGTGTCGGAATCGTCCGTCATCACGCCAAGCATCGCGCCGTAAGGGACATTGATGCCGGTATATACCGTCATCATCAAGATGTAGGTAAGGTAAGCCCAGACCAGTTTGACGGTCGGTGACGCCGCCGGAGTGGAGAACAGGAATATTCCGCAGAGGGCGAACGGGACAGCCATCAGAAGAAGATACGGACGGTATTTTCCCCATTTCGTCTTGGTTCTGTCAGCCAGGACTCCCATCATAGGGTCGCTGACGGCGTCCCAGATCCTGGTCACGACCAAAAGTAGGGCGACCTGATCCAATGTGAGGCCGAATATGTTGCTGTAGAAGAACGGGAGATAGTAGGAGAATATCTTCCAGAACATTGAGGAAGACATATCCCCGAAGCCGTAGCCGACTTTCTCTCCGAAACCTGTCCTTATCTTTTCCATTGGTGTCATCGTCAATTACAACAATTCAAAATTCTTATCAATCAGCCTGTTGAGAGTCCTGACAGACTCCCCTGTCGTAAATCCGTCCGGCTCGGTGCCGAAGCAGTAATCGACAAGACGGTCGATCGTGGAGGTGGCCACGTGCAGCCTAGTGTCGCAGGAAGCGTAGTAGATGAAAACCTTTCCGTCCTCATCGGCGATCCAGCCGTTCGCGAACAGCACATTCATCACGTCACCGACATATTCATCGCCCTCCGGAGCCATAAAGAATCCGGCCGGCTCGGCTATCACCTTTGAAGGATCCTCAAGGGATGTCATATAGAGGTAAAGAACGTATCTGAGTCCTGAGGCACAGCCTCTTACACCGTGCGCAAGATGAAGCCAGCCCTTAGATGTCTTGATCGGAGCCGGCCCCTCCCCGTTCTTGAGTTCCTTGATCGTGTGGTAATGGCGAAGGTTGATGATATTCTCGTCCTTGACCTCCGCATTGGTGATGTCTTCCACGAGAGCCCATCCGATCCCTCCCCCATTGCCGGCATCGATGAATCCGTCCTGAGGCCTTGTGTAAAGGGCATATTTCCCGTCCACGAACTCCGGATGAAGCACGACATTCCTCTGTTGGGAAGCCGACCTCAGATCCGGAAGCCTGTGCCAATGGATCAAGTCCTTCGTCCTTGCGATGCCGGCGCAGGCCACTGCAGAAGACAGGTCTCCGGCCGGTGCGGAAGGATCCTTGCGTTCCACACAGAAAAGTCCGTAGATCCAGCCGTCCTCGTGGGCGGTAAGCCTCATATCATAGACATTGGTCGCCGGCTCGCCATATTCAGGCATCGTAACAGGCCTGTCCCAGAAGCGGAAGTTGTCCACACCGTCCAGGCTTTCCGCTATAGCGAAAAAGGATTTTCTGTCAGCACCCTCGACACGGACCGCGAGAACGTATTTCCCGTTCCATTTTATGGCTCCGGAATTGAATGCGGCGTGTATCCCGAACCTCTCCTCCAGATACGGATTCGTGTCTGGATCAAGGTCATACCTCCAAAACAAAGGAGCGTGCTCCGAGGTCAGGACCGGATTCTTGTATCTTTCATAGACACCGTTGACATAGATTGGCTCATTGTCCAAAGTCAGCAGATTCTCGTGCCTGTTCTCCAGCCACTTCAGTCTTTCATTAAAATCCATCTCAAAAATATCCTTTCATAATCAATATTTCGGTGCCTGATTATAAACATAATCAAGGGTGTAGGTGTTGCCTTCCTTGTAGAAGCCGTTCGAGCAGACATCAACGATCTGTTTGCTGTAGACCGGGTCAAGATATTCACCTGTCTCGTGGTTGATCAGCCCGTAGGTCTCCCCGTTCGCACCTACCGCTCCGTTCTCCCAGATAAAGCCGCTCATTCCGAAGGTTTTTGCGCACTTGCTTACATATTCAAGCCAGTAGAGCTGGAACTTCCGGGCAGTGCCCACCGTTCTGTTCGTGCAGCCATATTCACCCATATAGACAGGTACACCCTTCTCCACGTATGCCTTGTAGAACTTGTAGCAAATATCTTTCTGAAAGTCCTCCGAATAGTTTGAATCTGACAGGTTTGAACGTCTTGTATGCCCCCAGTCATCAGCCTCGCCGGTCTGACAGAATGTGTAAGGGGTATAGTTGTGGAAACTGACCATAACCTTCTTCGCCGGATCTTCAGGCACCTTGAATCCGTCATTGAGAGTCATTGTCGGATCAGCCGCATAGCCAGGCACCCCCAGCCATCTTGTAGCGTTGTTGCCCCCCGTTGCCCTGACCGCATCGACAAAGACCTGGTTCCACTCATTGAGGATGTCGTTTTGTTTTTTCTTGCCGGCAGCACTTTTATAGTCCTCACTCCATCCCCAATGACCATCCTGAATCTCGTTGAACGACTCGAAGATCAGGAAATCCCCCTTGTCCTTGAACCGCTCGGCGATCTGTGTCCAGACAGCCTTGATCTCGGCCTTTATCTGAGTGTTGACGGCATTGCTTAAAACAGCCCCTCGGATGTCAAGCCAATGGGTTATGTAGGAGCCGTTCGTGTAATCGATGGCACCGTCGTGATGAATGTTGATGATCGTGTTGAGCCCTGCCTTTTCCGCCCAATCCACAAGTTCGGCCACCCTGTCAAGGCGATCATCTATCTTATAATCAGGAGCGGAGCCTATATGCCCAATCCAAGTGACCGGAATACGAACAGACTTGAATCCCTTGTTCTTAAGTCCCGTGAACACAGCCTGTGTCAGTTTCTGACCGTTTGTCCAATAACCTTCCATAGCCGTCTTGCCATCGGACGCGTCCATCTGGTTACCGATGTTCAGTCCAAGACCAAGTGTCCTGGCCATCTTCCAAGCGTCATTGTCACCCGGTGACGGCTCCGTCGGGGTCTCAGGCTCCTCCGGCTTTTCCTTCGCCGGCTGCGAGATTGTGACCTCCTGCGAGAACGAGCCGCTCTTGATGGCGACCACTGCCGCCCGCGCCTCGTAGGTCTCATTGGAAGCGACCTTCACCGGATAGGAGATCCTGTACTTTGAATATGTTCCGTCAATCACCGTTACCCATTTCTGGTCGGCCACGGCCGTAGGCCTTAAAGGGGCAGTGACATCAATCGTAAAGTTCCCGCCTTCAACGGGAGCGTCATAACTTGTGGGAGCCACCGTCATCGTTGAAGGGGCTTCCGGTTCCGGAACAGGAGTCTCGTTCTCTTTCCCTCCGCAGGAGCAGAGCAAGGCGGCCGCCAAGAGCATCGCCGAAAATCTCATTTTCATCTTATCTAAATTTTTCAAGTTCGTTCCGACCGCCTTGTTTCCGGCGGGTCACGCGACCGTCACAAACAAACGATGGTCGTTTTGGATCCCGAGGGAGGTATCACCCTCCCCCGGAATAGAGTTAATAGTTTATTATAGGAATGCGATCTTCTTTACGGTAACCCCTTTGCCCTGAACGATGAGAGCGTTGCCCCAATAAGCCTTTGCCGTCAGTTTGGTGAAGATCGGCTTTGTGGCCTTGAAGCTGATGTAGCCTTTGGAGAAAGCCTCAGGAGAGTTCTCGGCGTTGAACTGGTTGGCGGCGGCTCCCGGCATATTCAAGTCGGAAAGTCCGTTCCAGTGACCGTCGAAGAGCTGGATCTGCCAATCGGTCTCTGAGTTGGCGGAGAAGTAAACCCTGACCTCGCTGTCCTCTTCCAGACCAGCATTCACCCAGTCGTCCTCTGTTCCGATAGTAAGGTTGTTGTCGTAGTCATCTCCGGTGTACATTTCGCCTTCCCAGATGACCTTCTCGGTCGCTCCGTAGTGGATCAGGCTGACACCCTTGATAACAACTCCCTCGCCTTGGCACTGGAACGCTCCGCCCCAGCCGGTATCCTGATTGATAAGCTGGGCGAGAATCTCAGCCGTCACGTTGAACGCGAAGTAGCCGCCGGACGTGTCGCAGTTGTCAGGGTTGACAGTGTCGCCTCCACCGATCTCGGCGAACTTGAACGCGTCTCCCCAGTGACCGGCGTAGGTCTTGAACTGCCACCAGTCATTGTAAGTTGTGAAGTAAACCCTGATGACATCACCTTCTGCGATACCTGCATTCTGGAAGGCGTTAGGCGCGCCGAGATATGGAGAGTTGCCCCAGCCGGCAAGGTCCTCAGAACCTTCCCAGATGAATATCTCAGTGTAAGGAGCCGTGATCTCGAACGGTACAGGCCAGTTGAATGTCTCGCCGCTGACAAGCGTGATTCCAAGACGATAGACACCAGGGCCAACTCCGTCAGGGATTCCGAATGACATCGCGTCATCGGTCCTGCTGCCGTATGAGGTCACCTTCTTGCCCTTGATAGTGATGGACTCGATGTTCTGGAGATTCGTTCCGGAGATCGAGACCTGACGGCCGACACTGAACGAAGGTTTTGTGAAGGTGATCGAGACAGCCTCGTCGTAAGTGATCTCAACATTTGCGGAGACGGACTCATAGCCATTGGCTGCGGTCACGGTGAACGGACCGTTGTAGGCCTCACGGGCCACGGTGACGGTGACCTTCTCCGGGCTGTCGATTACATATTCACATTCGATGAAACCCTGCGTGGCGTCTCCGTTCTTGACACCTGTGACGAGGTCAAGGTCGGTTCCGCTCAGCTCTATCTTATCCTTTCCGGCCACTGCCGCGGTCTTGTCAACACCCGTGATCACCGGCTTGACCACCTCAATCTCAGGGGTGACGGCCTGCTTACCGGACTCAAGGGTCACGGTGACAGCACCGTCCTTGGCAGCCGCAGGGATGTCAGCGTAGATCTTTCCGTCCTTAAGGACGAAGGAGGCCTCGGCGTTGTTGAACTCAACCTTGGTCACAAGGTCAAGGTCAGAGCCAGTTAGCTCAACTGATCCGCCGGCCTTGTAACGGCCGTCCTCAGCCATCGAGGCGATTCCGAGATCCGCCACGGTGACAGTCTCGATCTCTCCGGCGTTGAAAGTCTTGCCGGCGAAAGAGGTCAGTGTGATCTCTCCGTCAGTGGCCGTGGCTGGCAGATTGAACGTGATGGAGGTAGCGTCATCGTTACACTGAAACTCAACGTTGCTTGCACCTTCCAGATCAATGGTCTGGATCATATCCAGATGCTCACCAGTGACGGTGATGACATCTCCGGACTTGTAGGTGGCCTTCTTGGCTGTGACGACCGTAGGGTCACCGACAGTCAGTTCCTCTTTGGAATAGATGATGTTAGGGATGGTCTGCTCATCCTCAATCTCGTTCACGTCACCGATTTGGACATATCCGCTCACAGCGTTGGCAGGGACCTTGACCTTCAATTCGTGACGGGACTGGCTGACGAACTCAGTAGCCCTTACATCGCCACCGAAGATGACTTCCCGGACGATGTTGAGATATTCACCGGCAATGGTGATCACATCGCCGGAAAGAGCATTAGCCGGAGCGAAGGATTCTATTTCCATAGGCTCGGTGAAAGTCAGGGACGAAAGGCTGGTGTATTCCTTTCCGTCCTTGTCCACAATCGTGATCTTTCCAGGCTCCGGTCCTTCGAGAGGAACCCGGAAACGGATTTCGGAATGCTTTCCTGACTCGACAACCTCGTACTCGGTGACTGAGACACCGCCCTGAAGGCGGATCTCAGACACATTCTGAAGGTTGCTTCCGAGGATGCGGAGCTCACCGCTACGCATCACAGGATTCGGAGCGAAGGCAGCGAGCCTCACACCATCTCCGTACGGATCGGTGTCAAGTTCCTTCTCTCCGCAGCCGGTCAGGCCGACAAACGCGGAGCAGAGAGCTATGAGTGCTGAATATTTGAATATCTTTTTCATTTTCTTTTCCTCCATTCATTATTTGTAAGGGACAGCACGGATGTTGTCAATCTGGATCATAGGGGCGCAAGGGGTTCCCTCATCCTCTCCGGCGGCGGCCATAAAGATCTCGAAACCGGAGAACGAGTCAGCGGAAAGCACGCCTGAAGCCTTGTTTCCATCCCAGTACCATACGAAATCGGTAGAGAACGGGAATGTCACCGTGATCCACTTTCCACCTGTGTCGAATGAGCCGGTAGCCTTCCAAGGCGTGAAAAGGACACGTGGAAGAGAGATGGACTCATCGTGGAAATAGGTGTTGTTGGCGGTGCCGAGGGTACACATATCAAGACTTGCGAAATAGATCTGCATAGGGCAGCCAGTCCAAGGATGATCGGCCGGGATGCGCATCTCGAACTTGAGCGCCATATTCGCGAAATTAGTGAAGTCCACGACCTTCCTGAGGTCTATTCCCTCCGGGTCATCGAAAGTCTGAGGTGTGTTCCAGTTGCCAGGCCAGTACTCGAAGTGGTAGCCGGTGTCACCCCAGTCGGTGCCGTCAGCCTTGAGTCCGCCGGCATCGTAGAGCTGAAGATAGTTGCCGTTGATGGAGTTTTCGTCGCTCTGGATGGTCTGGGCGTGCCAGCCGTGATTGCCACGGGCATCATCAAAGCTGAAGAGCATTCCGCGATCATCCTTGTACTGGAACAGAGACTGAGCTGTGCCGGACTCGGTGGTCACCTTGATCTTGCCAGGCTTGGCACCCTCAGGCACAACAACATCGAAAGAATTGATAGTGACATTGGAGATCTCTGTAGCCATCACTCCCGGGAACTCGACCTCCATAGGCTCGGCGAAATAGCTTCCGGTGATGGTGACGGTCTCGCCAGGCTCAGCCCACTCGAAGGACATTCCGGTGATCTTCGGCAAAGGAAGAAGCACCTTGAAGTCATAGTCAACGACAGTGCTGTCCTTGGTGATGAGGTACATCTTGTCAGTGGTGACAGACGGCAGGTTCTTAGGCACAGCCACAACGATTGTCTTCTCAGTCATATAGCTTGTGTTCAGAATCGCCTGCTGGTCATTGAAATAGATGTCGTGGACGCTCTTGAGGTTCTCACCCACGATGCAGATGACCTGCTCAAGGCTCGCCGATGTGATGGCCACATCGTTGTCCGCCGGTCTTACGAAATGGATTGTCGGCTTGCCGTCAGCCTGTCTGAAACGGTCAGGATAGTCAGCCCTGTCGCAGGAGAAAAGTCCGGCGGCACAGAGAGCCGCGACAAAATATCTTATGATTGATTTCATAATTTCCTTAACGATTAAAAGTCATACTTATAAGTCTCCCGTACATCAACGTGGACACCTTCCACATCGGATCCCATATTAGGGTTGAGGACCACATCCTCGGAAGGGAACGGCATCGTGAACATCGAAGCCTTCACGTCAACCAGTTCCTCATCGCCCTTGTACTTGATCTCGGAGTTGTCCCAAGCGTTGGCTCCCGGACCGACATATTCACCGGTAGCGTCAAGCACATAGTTGCCGTATGCCTTGGAAAGGCCGTCCCAGGCGGATCTTCTCTGCGCGAGAAGCTCGTTGATGCAACCGTTCACGTCATAGTAGGAGCGGCGGACGAAATCGTACCAGCGGTCTCCCTCAAGGGCGAGTTCAAGGCGGCGCTCCTTCCAAATGTCATCGAATGTGACAGCCTTGAGAGGCTCAGCGTTGGCGCGCTCACGGACCTGGTTGACATATTCAAGGGCAGTCGCGGCGTCACCCGTAAGGAAGCAGGCCTCCGCATAGACAAGGTAGATGTCGCTGAGTCTCAGGATGTGGGTAGGAAGCTGGTTGGTCATATTGGAGGCGTGGACACCAAGGGCGGCCACGTGGTCTGCGTCGTCACCATAGAGATGCTTGCAGTAATTGGCTCCGCTGCCGCACTGGAAACTGCCGTTCGTGCTGTTTGGCGAATAGCTCGGGTCGTAGTAGAAACGGTAGAAGTCGAATCCGCCGAGATCGGTCCAGAAGTAGCTGTACTGGTCGCCGAACATCATCATCGTGGCGGCGCGGCGGTCATCCTTGTCGCTTGCCTTCCTGACTTCCGGATCCTGGTCAGCAGACACACCGAAAGCGTCCTGGAGGTCAACGGAAGGGCCTTTCCAGTCACCCCAGCAGTCGCCGAACTCGTCGAAGCCACCCATAGCGACATCGCTCTGAATGGAGTTCTGCGCGGTCCAGATGCCCGAAGTACTTGTCCAAAGCCAAGAGAAGAGGCACTCTCCGGTCTGCTGAAAGACCTTAGGAGAAAGACGGAATACATCTGAATATACAGGGGTAAGCGTCCTGCCAGAGTTTTCGATGACATCCTTGGCGTAGTCGCGGGCCTTGACAAGATCGTCGTTGTCAAGCGTTCCGCTCACACCGGCCTTGGTGAGATAGACCTTTGAGAGAAGGGCTTCGGCCGCATAGTAGTCTATACGATTGTAAACGCCTTTGTAAGAGTTCTTTGGAAGAAGCTCCATAGCCTTCTCAAGAGTCATAATGACATATTCATAGACATCGGCCTTCGCCACCTTCTCGACCTTGTTGTAGTCGCCGGACTTGATTAACTCGGTGTTGTCGTGGATGATCGGAACGTCACCGAATGTCCTGACAAGGAAGAAGTAAGCCATCGCCTTCCACGAGAGAGCCTCACCGATGCACTGGTTCTTCTTGGCCTGGGAAGGCCCGTCGGAACGAAGGATGTTGTTGATGACGGTGTTGCAGTGAGCGTTCACGGCCCAAAGCGAGTATGACATATTCTTAAGGTCACCGTCAGTGCCGTTCACGGTAAGGGTGGAATAGGCGCTCTGTCCCTGATAGACATTGCCGCACATCGTCTCCGATCCGTAGATGTAGAAACGGATGATGTCGTACCAAGGCGAATTGTAAAGGTAGTTCACACCCTGCTCGCACTGCTCATCGTTCTTGTAGTACTGCTCGGTTGTGTAGTTGTCCTCTGTCGGACGGTTGAGGAAGTCGTCGCAGGAAACCGCGCCAAAAGCCAGTATGCCGACCGCGAATGCTTTAATTATATTTTTCATTGTCTTTTCCTCCATAATTAGTTAGAATGTGATGTTCAGCCCGAAGGAGTAAGTTGTAGGAGAAGGATAACGTCCGTTGTCCACACCGAATGTCAGACCTGTGGCATCCTGGGTGCTCGCTCCGACCTCAGGGTCATAACCCGTGTACTTGGTCAGTGTATAGAGATTCTGGATGTTGACGTAGGCGCGGATGTTATCAATCTTCACCTTCTTCAGCAGAGCCTTAGGGAAGGTGTAGCCAAGAGTGATGTTCTTGATGCGGATATAGCTTCCGTCCTCGATGTAACGGTCGCTCAGGCGGTCGTTGTCGTTAGGATCCGAAATGGAAGGACGCGGGGTCTTGGTGTTCGGATTGGCGACCGTCACGTTGGTGATGTCATCGTACCAGTTGCCGCTGGCGTAGGTTTTCTGCGGATCGATCGGAACGAGCTGTGCGCGGTCCTTGATGGACGTGTGCTGGTTCGTCCAGGCGCTGTTCATATGGACAAGACCGTTGAAACCCTGGCCCATCATATTGTAGTTGAGGATCTTGTTGCCGTAGGAGCCGTTGATGAAGACGCTCAGGTCAACATTCTTGTAACGGAACGTGTTGGTCCATCCGAATGTGAACTTAGGAAGAGGAGAACCGATGTTGGTCTTGTCCTTCTCGTTGATCACGCCGTCCTTGTTGACATCCTCATACTTGATGTCACCGACCCAGACCGTGGTGTTCTTGTTGAACACCCCGTCAACAGGATATTTCTCAGCCTTAGGAGAGTTCTGGATGTCCTCAAGGGAAGTATAGACTCCGGCTACCTTGTAACCATAGAAGTTGTAGAGAGACTGTCCGACCTCTGTGACGCTGACGATGTCGCTCCACTGGCCGTAGCCGACCAGCTGGGCGTTGGCGGTGCCGTCAAGGGCGACCAGTTTGTTGCGGTTGAAGGAGATCTGGAAGTTGCTGTCCCAACCGAAGTCCTTATGGTTGATCGGATGGGTGTCGAGAGTGATCTCAAGACCCTTGTTCTCGATGGTACCGTAGTTACCCTTAGGAGCCGCGAGAGCGGACGAGCCGTTGCCGTGCGTACCCATATAGGCAGGGAGTGTGAGGGACATCAACATATCGGAAGACCTTTTGTTGTAGAGATCGACCGTGAGGTTGACGGCACCTTCAAAGAATCCGAGATCGAGACCGAGGTTGGTCTGACGCTGCTTCTCCCAGTGGATACCGGTGTTAGGGATGATGGAAGGACGCTGGCTGTCACCAAGAGCTGACGGCAGCTTGCTCATACCAGATTCCCAGGCTCCGGAGCCGATGTTGGCGTTACCGGTCTGACCCCAACCGAAACGGATCTTGCCGTTGCTCATCTTCAAGGCATCCTTGAATCCCTGAAGGAATTTCTCGTTGGAGAATCTCCAGCTGGCAGCGAAGGAATGGAAACCTGCCCAACGATTGTCCGGACCGAAGTTGGACGAACCATCGTAACGGTAGGTATAGGTGAAGAGGTAGCGGTCATCGTAGTTGTAGGTCTCACGGGTGAAGAAAGAGGCCATTGCGGATGAGCCGAAACCGGAATTCAGCTTAGGATCTCCGGTGGCGAGCTTGATGTTGTGAATATCATCGGACGGGAGCCCGGTGTTGGTGCCGCTGAGATAGTCCCAGCTGGACTCCCAGCACTCCTGACCAACCATCGCGGTGACGCTGTGTCTGCCGAACTGGTTGGAATATGTCAGGTAGTTCTTCAGCTGCCAGAACTTGCTGTTGTTCTTCTGCCAGGTCATCGAGTTGGAGTTTCTCGTCCAGCTGCCGAGATTGACCATAGGTTTATAGGTCGTGGCATTGGAGGCGCTGACATCGAAACCGAGCTCACTCCTGAACACAAAATGTTTCACAGGAGTCAGTTCAGCGTAGATATTACCAGTAAGTTTCTGACGGCCAAGGAGATATTCATCAAGCATCGCGAGAGCGACAGGGTTGGCGCTTGTGTAGCCCTCACGTACAGTCGTGGAATAGTTACCGTCAATGTCATAGACAGGGATGTCCGGCAGTGTGGAGAGTGAGTAGAAGATCACACCCTCGCTACCGTCGGCAAGCTTGATGTTGTCGTTGGTGTTGGCGTAGGTGGCGTTGAGGCCGAGCTTGAACCATTCCTTCAGCTGGGCGTCGATGTTCGCGCGGAAGGAATAACGGTTGAACTCCGATCCGATCAACGTACCCTCCTGGTTCATATATGAGCCGGAAAGATAGTACTGAACCTTCTCGGTACCACCCTGGGCGCTGATCTGATGCTGGTGCTGAAGGGCTGTGCGGAATATCTCGTCCTGCCAATTGGTTCCCTTTCCGAGAATGGAAGGATCCGTATAGTAGGCATTTGCCGTCAGTTCACCAAGCGACACCATATCGTTGTAATATTCAGCATATTCACGAAGGTTCATCATATCGATCCTGCTGGTCTGGCGGTTGACGGCGAACATTCCGTCGTAGGTGAACTTCGCCTCGCCGGCCTTTCCTCGCTTGGTCGTGATGAGAACGACACCGTTCGCGCCCTGGGCTCCGTAGATCGCCGTGGCGGAGGCATCCTTCAGGATCTCCATACTTACAATGTCGGAAGGGTTGATCGTGGCCAGAGGAGAGATCGTGGAGACCTTACCGTTGCCGAGCGCGCCCAGACCGAAGTCGCTGCCTGAGTTGCCGCCACCCTGGACGATCACACCGTCAATGACATAGAGAGGCTCCGCATTGGAATTTACCGTGGCTTGTCCACGCACACGGATCGAGGATGACGAGCCAGGGGCACCGGAAGTCTGCACGGCGGAAACACCGGCGGCGCGGCCCTGCAGGGACTGGTCGAGGTTCGTGATGACGGATCCCTTGAGATCCGACTCCTTCATCGAGACGGAAGCTCCGGAGAGGTCGCTCTTCTTCATCGTACCGTAGCCGACAACGACAACCTCATCGAGGAACTGCGTGTCCTCGGCCATCACGACATCTATCCTTGTCTTGCCCGCCACAGGGATCTCCTGGGCCGCGTAACCGATTGAGGTGAAGACAAGGACCGCGTTGTCCTTGACCGTGATCGAGTAATTGCCATCCAAGTCGGTAATGGCACCGTTCTTGGTACCTTTCTCCTGGATGCTGGCCCCAATGACGCCAAGCCCGGACTGGTCCTTGACGGAACCGGTCACGGTCTTTGTCTGCGCAAGGGCTGTCAGTGAGCTTCCGAGGAAGAGCACCAACAAGCAAGTCAACAGCTTACTTTTCATACCATCTGATTTTAGATTAATTATATTTGTTATCTCATTGCCTCACAGCAAAACAATTGATTACGTCTCAGTGTATGTAATTTTGTCAACGATGCAAAATTACGCACACACCGAAACGAAAACAAATACAATTTTGATAAATAATGCAAATATTCCGCTATACGATGACTTTCTTCTTCCTGTACATCGAGCGGAACTCGTGCGGAGTCACCCCTTTGCGGGATTTGAAGACGCGGTTGAAATTCGACAGATTGTTGAATCCGCAGGAATAGCAGATCTCTGAGACATTGGATGTGGTGTCCACAAGGGCTCTGGCCGCGTTGCCGAGCCGTATATCAATCAGATAGGAGGACAGAGTCTTGCCTGTGCGGAGCCTGAAGAAGCGGCTGAACGAGCTCGGACTCATCCCCACGAGGCCTGCCAGCTCCGGGAGGGTCACCTCCTCGGCGTAATGCTGGTTGATATATTCCTTGACCTTCATCACGCGGCGGCTTTCCGTGTCCCTCGGAGAATGGGCGAACGAGCTGCTGGCCAATTCTTTGGACTCACAGCGGGAAAGGATGTAAAGCAGATGGAGGCAACCGATGAATTGCACGAAACTGTCCTTCTCGTTGACCACGGCGTTGATCTGGGAATATGCGTTCATTATCGAGCCTATCGGGAACGCCAGCCCGTGGCTCGCCCTGTCCAGCATTTTCCGGATGCTCGCGAACTGGTTCCTTTCCAAAATGCCGCCGTTGAAAAGATCCGGAGAGAACTGGATCGTGATCTCACGGATGTCCGGAGACGTGCAGGTTCCCTGCTCCCAGACGTGTTCCAAATTCTCGCCCGCGATGAGGACCAGATCATATTCCCCTATCGTCTCCACGCTGTCACCGACAATCCGGCGCACCCCGGGAGCATCCTGAATGAAGTTCAGCTCATACTCCCTGTGCCTGTGCAGCGGATATGTGAACTCCTTCTTATGCCTCTCCACGATATAGAAGCAATCCCGCTGCGACAGCCCTGATATTTCCGAAAAAACCTGAGACATACCGTAGACAAACATAATACTTTTTTAGCAAATTTTTAACGTATTAAGCGATTTTTTATGTATTTTTGAATATACAAGGCCGCGGAAAGGCCGCTTACACAGAATCAATAGGAAAAATGAATATGAAAACGCTTGTCAAGATCCTTACGGCCGCGCTGATGACCGCCCAAACCGTTTCCTGCGCCCCGCAGAAGATCGCGATCGCAGCCCACCGAGGTTTTTGGAACTGCGAGGAGGCCGGCTATGCGGAGAACTCGATCAAGTCTCTTGAGATGGCGCAGCGGAACAAGTTGTGGGGAAGCGAGTTCGATGTGCAGATGACAGAGGATCTCGTTTTGTTGGTCTATCACGACCCTGAGATTGAAGGCAAACGCATCTGCGAGCACAAGTACGCCGAATTCAAGGACTTCCGCCTGAAGAACGGAGAAAGGATCCCTACCCTTGACGAATATCTCGCCCAAGGAGAGAAAGGCAAGACTGTGATGGTGCTTGAGATCAAAAGGGCAGTCGACCTACCATATGAGGACTATCTTATCGACCAGTGCGTCAAATCCCTGAAGGACCACAATTTGTTCAAGCCAAAGCGTGTGGTCTTCCTTTCCGGAAATATGAGCGTCTGCGAGAAACTCGCCGCCCTGTGCCCAGGTTTCACGGTGCAGTACATCAGGTACGACAAGAGTCCAGCCGAAGTGGCCGGTCACGGTGTCAACGGTGTGGCATACCCACGAAAGACATTCAAGAAACACCCTACGTGGATCAAAGAGGCCCGCGACAACAAAATGAATGTGAATTGTTGGGCGGCAAAGACAGAAAAGGACGCACAGAATATGATCGACATCGGTGTCGATTGCATCACGACAAACGACCCGCTTCTTATCAGGGAGAAACTCGGCAAAAGGGAGAGAAGAAGATAAACTTACTGCCCGGAATCGATCCGTATGACAGCCGAGACCGGGAAATGATCCGACGCATAGCCGCCGGAGTACAAAGAGGCATCGCAACGGTAGGATTCAACGCTGACAGAAGCGCCACGATAATAGATGTAATCTATACGGGAGAGCCCGGCGGGATATTTATAGGCATTGTATGTGTTTTCAGGCCCCACGCTGACAGACGGTGAGGCAATGTCATAGGTGTCAAGCCAATATTCACGAAACACCTTTGACGCGTCCGATTCAGGCGTGGCGTTCATATCCCCGACAAAGAATGACGGGAGTTTCTCCGCATTGAACCGTTCCTCCACACTGCGGTAGAGCGGTGCGAATCTGGCGTTGGGTTTCTTGTTGTAGCAGGCGTGCGTGCACATCAGGAAAAACCGATCTCCGGAGGCTTTATGTCTCAAAACGGCGCAGCACCCTCCACGGCGATAGTTTCCGTTCGGTCCGACATCCGCCAGCGAACAGACATCAGGAGTGTCGGAGATCCAGAAAAAACTCCTTTCAAGCATGTCGAAAAGTGATTTTTTGAACATTATGCCGTGTGCCTTGTCCCCTTCCCCGTTCTGTGAATATGGACTGAAAAACCAGAATGAATATTCATTCCCAAGATCTTCCGTCAAGTCCCGCTGCATCCTGGAGTTGACCTCCTGGATGCCGGCGACATCGAACCCGGCGCTCCGCAGGGATGCCATAAGCCTTGGTTTCCTGACCGCCCAGCAGTTGTCGTGCCCGGTGTCAAGATGCTCCATCCTTAGGTTATATGTACCAAGCGTGAATCTCATTTCCAAACATTTACCGGCTTTCCGTCGAGACTAAAGGCAATGTCACAATGAAATCAGCGTAGATCGGGCAATGATCTGAAGGATAGTACCCTTCGTACCGCCTGTTGTCGCAGGTGTAGCCAAGAGGCTTGACCCCTTCTCCACGATAATAGATGTAGTCTATCCTCGGGGCGGCGTTCATATCCTCGTTCTCCCCCCGCTTGTTGAAAGTCCCGACGGAGCCTTTGCGGACATCAGCCGGAACGGTCAGGAAGGAGTCGTTCCAATAAGTGCGGAACAATTCCGAAGACTTGGTCCATTCCCTTGTGTTAAGGTCGCCCACAAAGAACGACGGGAGGTTCTCGGGATTATACTCCTTCGCACGCTCAAGGATGATCGGAGCGACATTGGCGTTGGCTTCCTTTCCCAAAGGCATATGGCTCATCATCAGGAAGAAACGCAGCCCCGTAGCGTTTTCCTTGAATATGGCGCAGCAGGCCCCGCGGGTATATTTCTTCTCATCCCAACCCTTGCTCTTCACGTCCGGAGTCGGAGACAGCCAGAAATGATGGCTTTCAAGCATCGTGAAGCGGTCCTTGCGATAGACGATTCCCTGCGCCTTCGGACCGGCTCCCCCTTCCTTGTTGTAAGGGCTGAATATGAACCATTCATAGTTGCCGCCTTCCTTCTCGACAAGACCCGGCAGATCATTCTGGATCACTGTGTCGAACTCCTGCACTCCGAACACATCGAAACCTATGTCGGCGATTGTCTTGGCCAGACGGAACTTCCGGATGTCCCAGGCATAGCCGTCATCGCGCGGACCGGGCCTCCAAAGATTGTAAGAGCCGACACGCATCTGAACCGTGGCCGTCTCCTTTGAGTCCGACACAGCAGCCTTCCTGCCGGTTCCGCACGAAACGAGAGCCAGCAGGATCAATGAATATGCAAGGATTTGTCTCATAAAGTCTTAACGAATATATTTCTTCAGGATCTTGTTCAGCTTCGGAGACATCTTCTCCAGAATGCGGGAGAAGCCTACATCCGTAGGATGCGTGCCGTCGGCTGTACCCAGACTGTCATCACCGAGGAATCCGTCAGAAGGGATGAAATAGATGTTCTTGTCAGTCTTCATCCTGGCCCTGACCTGGGCCTCGCCGGCCTTCTGCTTCGCGGCCTCAAAAGCGTCAGCCTCTTCGTTGAAATTACGTCTCTCCCTGCGGATTGTCTGAAGGAAGATCAGCGGAGTCTCCGGATGAGCCTCACGGATGATGTCCACAAAGCGGTCGAACGATTCGTTGATCACCTTCGCGGAAGGATTAGAGAACTGGTCGAACACGAAAGCGTCGGCATCGATGTCCGCGGCCACTCTGGCCCAGCACTCCTGAAGCTTTGCCTGGCCGCTGAAGCCAAGGTTGAGGCAATACAGACCGTTGTCACGGCCGTACCTCGCGACGTAGCTCATCCCGGCCCGGCTTGCCGCCGAACCGTGGGTTATGCTGGATCCCAGGAAGACAATCTTGTGGGCGAAAGGATTAGGCGACGCGGTGATGGAACTGCCGGGATCCACACCGATCTCAAGCGACTCAACCGAATCAAAAAGAGGCAGGTACAACAGACATTCCTTGTTTCCTTCAGGCATAGAGGAGATGATCTTCCTTTCGTGATGGACGCAGTCTCCGGACATATTCGGAGACCCGACGGCGGCGAACACCCAACGCCCGTCACGCTTGATGTAAAGGTCCAGACCTTTCTGGGCGTTGGCGCCGGTGTTCGCTCCGACAACCCTCAGAGGCGATGTCTCCCACTTCAACGACAGCGACTTGCTGTCAGTGCTGAAAGCGACATACAGACCTGTTGACTGAAGGCATTTCGTAGCCAGAGAGCCCTTGACGCCATATTTCTCAGGATCAAGCCTTGAATATGGATGCCCAGGGACCTCGCCGGCCTTTCCGTACACTCCAAGCGCGGTCGCGTCCACATAGACCGGAGCGTCGGCGTTTTTCCTTCCCGAACGTATTCCGTACATCTCGTAACCAACCTCTCGAACCTTGTCAACGGTCTCATAGTACGGTGAGTCACAGATGTCCGTGAAACCGACCTGATAGTTTTCACCGTCGAAACGGCCGGTGCAGGCCTGGTCTGAGAACTGGTGCCAGTGCGTTCCAATGACATTAGGATGCTCCATAGCGGACTTCACGTAGCGGTAGTACATATCCGCCCGCTCGTTCTGGTTGCGGGTGTAGATAAGTCCCGGGTGGAACATTCCACGGTCCATAGCCCCGAAATGGAACTCGCCTATCATCACCGGCTTGTCAATGCCCTCAGGAAGAGAGAAATCGTACAGGTCCGGACGGTAGATGTTGTAACTCAGAACATCGCAGTACTTCGCGGCGATGTTGAGAACGTCGGCGTTCGAGCCGGAGAAACGGCATCCAAGATAGAGCACATCCGGAGCGACTTCCTTGAACACTCTCCTGACAGTGCTGAAATACGCCTCGATGATCTTCACATTGAACTCTTTCAGATCCTTCTTCGCCGAAGCCGGAACCTTGTTCCTGTTTTCAAGCAGAGCGTCCCACGAAGCGAAGGATGTCTTCCAAGCCTCATTGAGTCTCTGAATATCTTGGTAGCGTCCCTTGAGCCAGTCAACCATTGCGATCTTCGCCTTCTGGGTGGCAGGAGCCATGATCGTGCAGGAGGCAAGATATTCAGTGTCACCCCATTTTATCTCATTGTCCACGAAATAGCCGAGGCACCACGGGTCATCCAGCTGCCTTTTGCGGGCGACAAGCTGGGAGCGTACCGACTCGGCGAAGCCATCGTTGAACGGATCCATGAATTTCCACCACGAGCCGCCAGTGCCCTCGATGATCGGGGAGGAGATCTCTATGCGATCTGTATAGACAGTCCTGTCCATCAGGCAGATGTCCTTGTCGGAAGAGTTGGCGATGGTGTTCAGCCCCCAGCTGCGGAGCCTTCTGTGCGCCAGGTCAGCGAAGACATTCTTGTAGTCCTCGCCATACTTCCTGTAGGCGTTGGCGGAGGAGTAGTCGTAAGTCTCCTGGATTCCCCTTACAGTGTAGTAAGGCTTGAGGAGAGCGTCGTAAGTCTCATAGAAATGGCCCATTGGGGTTCCCTTCTCCGGCAAGTCCTCGAAATATTCCTTCCTACCATCCAACGGGGTGATTCCGGTGGAGGTTGTGACGCGGACGACTCCGTGCGACCAGAAAAGGTAGCCATCAGGATCGATCATCCACCATTTTCCGTCCACCTTCTGAACCCTGAAATGTCCGGTGGCCTCAAAGCGTGGGCCGTTCTTCCAACCGCCGTAACGGGACCAGTCGCCGGCTCCGGTGTGGGCCCGGAGATATTCCTCCTCCTTTTCCCTTGCCTTGCGCAGGTCATCATCGCTGTGGGTCTTGCCCGGCCAATCCTTGTGCTTGAACTGGCCGTACCTATCCACGAACGGGAAGAAGCGGGACTCGTCCCAAGTCATCCAAGGGGCAAGCCTGGACTTCTCGCCACTGGCGAACCTCAGGTCAGAAATGGAATAATCCGCACCGGCGACGTGCTTGAAGGCATTGATCTTTATCATCTTGACAGATGACAGATCGACGCTGTACGAATAGTGCTCGTCAATGGAATACGGGGTGTTGCGCAGCCCTTTGAAACCATTGTATATCTCCGGATACGGGAGTTTGGCCGGAAGCGGGATCACCACCTCGCGGGTCTCGTTCGGGAATATCAGCAGACGGTCGCTCATCGCCCCTTTCTCCTGCTTATTGTTGTTGGAGTTGTAGATCGTGTCCTGGATTTGTACCGCCATCACCAGAAACGAGTTCCTCTTGTTGATAAGTTTGAACCTGAGGGACGCATATTCAGAGACATCCAGATCAGTGTAGAACCTGATGCCAGAGTTGGCTCCATTGGTGCTGATCTCAACCGTGTTACCATTCACTTCTGTGGTGGCTCCGGCGACAGGGCTGAACTTCAGACCGTTCTCGCCGACCAAGCGCAGGTCGGACTGCGCAACCGCAAAGCCCTGGCTTAACACCAGGGCCGCTAAGATATTCAGTAAAAACCTATTCATAATTCTTTTCATTCTCGTCCTGCCATTCGTTGATTCCGTCGCGTATCCTGTTGCGGAACTGTAGGTAGTCGGTGATGTAGGTTGTGGTCCCGTCACCGTTGGAGAAACTGTAATTCAGGGTCAATCTCCTGTCCTGCAAGAGTTTGGCATCGTTATATATACTCGGCTGGTCGGCGATCGGCTTGATCTCCTTCGAGCCGTCGGCGGAGGTGACGGTGATGTCGTTGCCGTTGAACTTAAGCAAGAGCTTGCCGGCGTTCGGGCCGATCTTGTCGGTCATAACAGTCGAGGCGTCAACCGTCGTAAGGGAATACACCTTGGAGTCAGCCTGCGGGATCACAAGGTCGTACACATCCTCGGATATGACATTGCCGTTCTCATCGTCCTTCACAACGGTCTTCCCGCCGTGATACCAGTTTCCGAAGAACTTGTTCTCGCACTTCACCACAATGATCTCGAAACTCTTCTCGCACAGGACTGAGTCAACATCAGCCTTGTTCATTTTGAATCCGAGGGCGTAGTAAGGCTTGAATGCGTTCGCGTCCTCCTCAATGGCAGGTGTGGCCTTGATGGAGACCGCGGCGGTGTGCCTTCCCTTCTTGATGACCATCTTGTCCAGGCCATCGACAGTGTAATATTCAGAAGGCAGCGGTGTGAGTTCCGTCAGGCCGCTCACCCCCTCAGTGACATATCTTTGGCTAAGGTCACCGAACGCCCCCCTGCCGTTCAAGCCATCAAGGGCGTTGAAACTTGTGACACCGAACGCCGTGGTGTACTGCGAGAGATCCTCGGAAAGCAGCTCGTTCCTGAGTTCCACCTCAACCTTTCTGTCCTCGTTGTTCTTGGCGGTTCCGGCAAGAGCCACGGTGAAGTCGAATTTCCCTTCCTCACCGATGACGAATGTCCTGAGATCGTACTGGTACGCGATGTAGGCCGCCGTGTAGTCGTAGTCCAAGGTGTAGTCCTTGTAACACCCGGCCAGCAGGAGCGGCGCAAGAGCGGACAAAACCAATTTCTTCATATTCATTTTCATTTCTCTCCAAATTTAATGATTATCTCCAGGTTTCCCAACCCTCGTTCTGCACAAGGTTGGTGCACCTTCTGATGTCAGTGTAAGGGATAGGTGCCCACAATGAAGGGAACTTCAAGGTTTCCACGACGTTGTCGAGCTGATACTCCCCTTCCGCCGAGATCTTGGCTCCGTGGATGGCCACATTCACGTCATCCACACTCTTCGCCCAACGCCTGAGGTTGTACCAGCGGTCTCCCTCGAAGCAGGTCTCCACACGCCACTCGTTCTTGACCAGTTCCTCGAACCTACCGACCCCGGCGGCGGCGCATTCATCGAGGAAAGGATCCCCGGCGGCACCGACACCGGCCACACCGTCATTGGAAGGACGGCCGCGAAGCCACTTGACCGCCTGCTTGGCCGAGTAACCGAACGTCGTCTCATCCACAGGGCCTACCACCTTGTTGGCGGCCTCGGCGAAAATAAGGCACATGTGCGTCCAGTTCATCATGTGCACGCAACGGTAGCCCGCGTCAACCTTCTCGTCATTTTTGTTCCAGCCGTTATAGAGGAACTTCTTTATGTAGTATGATGTCGGAGACACATTGGTTCCTCCCGGGGCGTCCTTTCCGCCATCCTTCGTCTCAAAGGTGTACATTTTCTCGCCGTTGAGGTCGCGGATCACCTGTGAGCCATCGTAATAAACCGCGGAATAGAACCTCGGATCCCTGTCCTTGTAAGGATTCTTAGGATCGTAGCCACTGCGGCTGTCCGAGATAGGATATCCGTTCTTCATCGGGAATGCGTCCACCAGATCCTGGCTTGGAGCTATGTGCGCGTTTCCGCCGAACTCTCTCGGATAGAAGGCGACCTCCGTGGCGGTGCTTGCGGAGAAAGTCGAGCACCAGATGATCTCCGCGCTGTTGGTGTTGTCCCAACGGAATCCATTAGCGGGATTGAATCCGCCGGCAAGCGTGCTTTCCACCTCAAGTTTATGCTTCATCACCTTGGCGGCGTACTTTGCGGCGTTCTCGTACCTTGTCATATCATTCGATGGGTTGAACGCAGGGCTGGCCCAGAAAAGATAGACCATAGCCCTGAGCCCATCGACAATCACCTGATCCATTGTACGGTAACGAATCGCACCTGTAACCTGAGGACTTTGGGTAGGATCACCAGGATAGTCCCTGTTGTTGTAAGGCAGGTACACATAGGCCGAGTCACAGTCCTTCAGGATCTGCTCGACACACTCGTCCACAGTGGCCCTGCGTACAGAGCTGTTGTCCATCTTTCCCGCCTCGGACGGAGTCAGCATGAGAGGTACACCCCACATATTCCCGTCAACGCCCTTGCCTGCGAACGTGCGGAGCAGGTCAAAATGAAACCAGGCTCTGAGACCGAAGGCGCTTCCCTGCTGACACTTCCTGTAAACTCTGTCAGCCTCGAAATCGACAAGATAACGGGTGTTGTAGCCGACGTTGTCCTTAAGGAAAAGATTCAGATAGTTGATGGCCGTGTAGTCATTGTTCCACTTGGATGCGAAAGGATTGTTGCCCATCCTGGCATTACCCTTTGAAAATGATCTCCACATCGCCGTCTCCGAACGATAGAGAGCGTCATCGGTGGCCGCCGCAAGACCAGCGCAGTAAGTGCTGTAATAGACAGCCGGGAAATAGTCGGCGTAAGCCTTGTCCACAAAGCCTCTGAGCAGCTCCGGATAGTCACCGAAATTCTCGTCGTTGTAACTTCCGTCAGGAAGCGGGTCAAGGAATGAGCAACCTCCTGCAAGAATCGCCGCTACCGTGAGCCCGAATATGGTGTTTTTGATTTTCATGATCTTGATTGCAGTTTATCCGTTAAAAGTTCAGTTTGATGCCACCGGTGATGGTCTTCATCAACGGGAACGAGCTTACACCCGCGTTGATGTTCTCAGGGTCAACATCCTTGACACCTGTGATGGTAGCGAGGTTCTGCCCCCTGACAGAGAAGCGGACGCTCCTGATAGCCTTGTTTCTCAGAGGAAGGGTGTAAGCGATCTCGACATCCTTGATCTTGAACCAACCACCGTTCCTGAGCCAGAAATCAGAGGTAACGAAGTTATTCTCATCCTTCACGTACGCAAGGCGAGGATAGTCTCCTCCGATGTTGTCCCTGACGAACGCGGAGTAGTTCCCGTCACCGGTTCCATTCCAGAACCAGTCATTTGTCATAGCGGTCTTGAAGAAGGCACGCCCTGCACCTATCACACTCATCTCCAAATTCTTCCATGCGAATCCCAGATTAAACTGATAGTACAGGCGAGGGTTGGAATGGCCTATGATCACCTGATCGTTGGCATCTATCTTGCCGTCATTGTTCACATCCTCGTACATCAAGTCACCTACCGCGACATCGGATGAATATGCAGGGACGGTGGCAAGCTGCGACTCGTCGGTGAACTTGCCGATGCACCTATAGCCCCAGATCGCATCGGCATTGGCCCCGGTCTTCTTCTGATAGTCATAAAGATAGTTGTCCTCGACCACCTTGTCGTTCTTCTGGATCCAGGTCTGGGCGCTGACACCGGCCGAAACCCTGAAATCTCCGAATGACTGGTCGTAGTTCAAAGTCGCGTCCACACCACGGATCGAGATGGCCGTGAAGTTCTCGAACATCGACATTCCGGAAAGTCCGAACACGCCAGGGGTCACCGACGTGGTGTTGGCGATGATGCCGTCGATCTTACGGTAGAAGAAGTTCGTGTTGAACGAGAACATGTTCAGGAAATCGAAGTCAAGTCCCGCGTCAACCTGATAGATCTTGGCCCAGGAGAGGTCCTCGTTAGGCACCCTGCTGATGGTGGTCTTCTGTGAGACCCAGTTGGCTGTACCGCCGAACCAGCAGTCCTGCTTGTCGTTAGGGCCATAGAACATCGAATTACCGAACGAGTAGATTCCTCTGTAAAGATACGGTGTGTCAAACAACGATGTCTGACCGATGATTCCTGCCTGGGCACGCAGCTTGAGATTGTCAACCCAGGATACACTTTTCAGGAAACCCTCATTGGAGGCCACCCATGCGAGACCGGCGGTCGGGAAGAAACCGAACCTGTTGGCTCTGTTAAGGGTGTGCGTGCCGGCGTACTCGGCCACAAACTCGGCGATGTACTTGTCTGCGTAGGAATATGAGAGGTCAGCGATGCCGTACATCTGCCTCTGGTACCATGTCGAAGCCTTGTTGGATGTGCTGTTCAACGTGAACGTCGCTCCTGCGGCGATGTTGTGCATTCCGAAACGCTTGTCGTAAGACAGCCTCTCGTACATTCCGAGAGCCTGCACGGAATAATTATCGAATGTACTCTTTCCGGTGGCCCTCGTTCCACGGTGGCCGGAAATCTCACCCTTGCCCGACTCCTGTGTCCAATAGTAAGCGAGGTAATCGTTGTTCTTTCCGATTGTGGTCTGCACGAAAGAGGAGTTGGAGAAGCCCGTTCTGGAATGAAGCCCGTCAAGCAGCCATGAAAGGTCGATGTCCAAGGCCGTGTTGAAAAGTCCGGTCCTCATCCTATGGGTTCTGAACCCTCCTTCCATCTGAAGCGCGTAATAGTTGTTCGGGAAGGTTCTGGAGACGCCATAGACGGTCGTGCCCTTGGCCTCGCCTGTCTCCTCATCTCCGGTGGCGGTTCCGAGAACCAATGGATATGCTACGGAAGGGACCGTCCGGTATGAGTTCCACGATGTCCTTCCGGAACGCTGGAACGAGAGAAGCGAGGAGAAATCCACAGAAACCTCGATATAGCGTCCGATCTTCGCGGCCATACCGGCTGAGATGTTGAAGCGGCTGTAGTCCGTTGTGGCTCCACCTTTGACAAGGTCACCGGAATAAAGGCCGTTGAGAGCGAAATTATACCGTACACTGTTTCCTCCGCCATAGAAGCTGACCCCAGCTCTGGACAACGGATAGGAATTCTTGTACATCAGAGACTTATAGTCCACATTTGGGTAAAGGAGGTCGTACGGATCATTCTTCGCGAATCCCTCGATCGCCTCAGGTGAATACAACTCGTCATAGCCGCTGGCGGCCCTGGCGGCGTTGTTCAACTGAGCATATTCTACACCGTTCACCCATTCAGGCACACGGCCTGCCATACTGATACCGCTCTCCATATCAACGTGGATACGCATCGGGGTGTTGTACCCTCCTTGCTTCGTACGGATCAAAAGGGCGCCGTTTGTGGCCAGAGGGCCGTATTTGGCCCTGTCCACAACATCGGTGAGCACCGTTATGGATTCAATCTGGTTGGGGTCCAGAAGAAGCGAGCTGAAAGGTATGTACATATCGTTCACGATGCACATCAGATCACTGTTGCCCCTCATCGTCAGCTGGAGGTGGCTGTTGTTCATCGTGTACATCGCGTATGCGGACGGGTCGAAACCACCGGTCAGTTCCCTGACATCCATCCCAGGCACGACACCGGTCATCCTGTTCCTGAGATCTCCGGCGACCTTCGTCTCCAGTTTAGGAATATTCACGGAAAGTCCGCTGCCGGTTGTCTGCCAGTAAGTAAGTTTCTGTCCCCACGGATAGGTGATGACAGTGTCCTTTTTCTCAGGGACGGCCGCCGACATCTCGACGCACGCCACGGCCGCGGCAAGGACTGAGATAATATATTTTGATGCTTTCATTCTTGTGTCGTGTTAATTACTTCCAGGTCCAGTTCACAAAATTCTTGAGTTTGTAAGCCTCCGAGTCAGGGAAAGGAAGGTAGTACATATAGTCCTTCCAGACGCACTGACGGTTGTTCGGAATCGGCCGGACCTCGAACTTTCTGCCTATAGGGTACTCCCCGCTCTTCTTGATGCTTTCCACATACATTCCATAGAGAGTCTTGCTCATATGCTCCGGAGCGGTCTTCCATCTTCTGATGTCATAGTAGTAATGATGTCCCTCGAATGCCAGCTCAATGCCACGCTCGTTGCGGATTCTCTCACGGAAGCGGTCCTTGTCAGCGGTGTACTTCTCCAGGACGTCAGGCTGGCCGACACGGTTTCTGATGATGTTGACAGCCTGCACAGCGGTAAGATCCAATCCTCCGGCCGCGCCGTTCGGGCCGTATGCCTCGTTGACAGCCTCAGCGTAGTTCAGGTAAAGCTCCGCCACTCTGACAATAGGATCGATATGATAGTGGCTGGTGCCTTTCGAGCCTAATTTCCCGTCCCAGTATTTTTTGCAATAATAACCGGTGCTTGAATATCCCTGTGTACCATTATCCTTTGACCCCCAATCTATTCCGAATGTCACATTGACTCCGCTGAGTTTTGTCACAGGATAATTCTTCTTCGCCGGATCATAGTAGATGTTTATGACCTTGCCACTGGCCGCGGCGTCGGCGCTGCCATCATGAACTATGGTCATGTCCAGACGCGGATCACGATCAGCGTAAGGATTCTGCGGATTGTAATGCCCGGCGGCGATCGCGGCGGCCTTGTCTTCCTCTGTCACCAACGGCTCACCATAGGCGGTCTCGTACCTGTCCACAAAATTCTGCGTCGGGCAAACACCGGACGAACCGGCTCTTCCGGACTGCGGATACGCCAAGATACCCACAAAGTTAGCATGATTGTTCTTGGCCTTGTATGACCAGCTCCAGATCGTCTCGTTGGTCATCTGCTTGCCATAGAAATTATCAGTGTACTGGGCTGCCGGGAGGAGAGTGAATCCTGCGTCCAGAGCCGCCTTAAGTGCCTCGGCAGCGGCTTCAGCGGCCACAACCCAATCCTCCTGTCCTCTCTCATTATGCAATTCGCTCGCGGCATAAAGCAAAGCCCTTGAGCGGATTCCGATGGCAGCGATACCATTGATCTCATCAACCGTGCCTGACACAAGATTCTCCGGAGTGTTGCGGCGCGCCACACCGGCGGCGGCCATCATCTCGTAACCGGTCTTAAGATCCTCCGCGGCCCTCGTGAACGTCTCGTGGGTGGAAAGCCTCGGGAGATCCCACTCTTCATCAGCTTCGATGACATGATCCAGATAAGGCATGCCTCCGAACAGACGGCCAAGTGTGAAATGGGCGAATCCACGAAGCGCGAAAGCCTGTCCGAGAAGATCGTTCTTTTGATCCTCGGTGATGTTCTGACACTCGTTAATGTGGGCGATTGTCATGTTGCACCTTCTGATCGTGGAGAACATCGCCTTTGCGATCGGCTTGTTGTCTGCCTTGCCGGTGTCGAAGGTCACTTTCGCAAGGAAATCCTGAGTAAGGGCTCCCTGCTTGAAATACTGCTGGGTGACACCCATCTTTCCGGCGTCAGCGATGTCCGTCGTGTTGTACCAAGAGAAAGAATACTGTTGGAAGAGGTCATAGTAGAATGGGTAAGCGATCAGGATCCTCTCCATGTTCTTTCCTCCGTTGGACTCGTAGATCCAATCGAAATATTTGCGGAACGAGGAATATGAGCCGAACACTTCCTCGTCGGAAAGTCCCAGCTCAGGATCCACGTCAAGGAAATTGCAGCCACTTACACAGAAGAAAGCGGCGACTCCCAGCAGGCTGTATTTGATCTTGTTGACAAATGTTTTCATAATCATTAGAATGCAAGGTTGACATTAAGTTTGAGCATCCTCATTGTCGGATAGGAGTTTGCGGCCGTGGTGAGTCTCTGAGGATCCGTGTCCTTGATGTTGGAGAATGTCCACAGATTGTTGCAGACAAGTCCGACAGCAAGATGTTTCACTCCGAGGATCCGTTTGATATTCGGTCCGGAGAATCTGTACGACACCATGACTTCCTTGACAGTCATATAGTCCGAACGCTTCCATGTGAAATCAGGAATCGCCAGATTGTAGCCCGGATAGGTGGATGTGCCACCACCCCAAGCATACATCTCGTCAGAGAATGACAGCGCAGGGATGTCCGAATTCCTGTTGGTCGGAGTCCAATAGTTCAAGTGCGAATCGTGGATCACGTACGCTCCGGCATAGAACGGGACGATGTTCACACGCTTGTAATTGATGTACTTGCCGATGGTTCCTGTACACAGCACCTTGAAGGTCAATCCCTTGTAAGCGCCTCCGACATTGAAGGAATATACTCCCGGAGCGTAAGTCGATCCTTCCAGCACATGAAGATCCTGCTGGGAGATCTTGCCGTCCGGGACGTAATCCAGGAACTTATAGACTCCCGGAACGACATTTGTCCATTCCGTGGCGTAGTTAGGGTAGCCGTGAATCTCGTCGATGCTTCCGAAGAATCTGTCGTCGATGAGCTGGTCGCCGGTCCTGGCCGACTGCAGTGGCGTTCCGGCATATTTCTGATATTCAGGAGCGTAAGGAGCGTCACCATACTTGGTTATCCTGTTCTCGCTGAGTCCGATCATACCACCGAAATTGTAGGTGAAGCCACCGGAGGTGGTGTTCTTCCAGTTGACCTCGACCTCAAAGCCGTGCTTCTTCAAAGCACCCGCGTTCACATCCTTGTAGGCGACACCGACAAAGGCTGTCACGACAGGTGGCATCAGCATATCGTTACGCTTCTCGTCATACAGATCGACATTGACCGTGAGTTTGTCCTTGAGGAATCCCATCTCGAAGCCGAGATCCTGCTTGTGTGCGGTCTCCCATCTCGCGGTGATGTTCGCCGCGGCTTCCTCCTGGTAATATCCGCTGGTCTGCTTCCACGAAGAATAGTAAAGCCAGTTGCTGCCCGACGCGTCACTGCCGACCCAACCGTTGGAGTAACGGATCTTCATCGTGCTCCACCAAGGCATCGCCCTCTTCCAGAACTTTTCTTTGGAGACGATGTAGCCGACCGCCGCCGAAGGGAACACACCGTACCTGTAGTCAGGCGAGAACTGCTCGCTTCCCGTCACACCGATGTTGCCCTCAAACAGATACTTGCCCTTGTAGTCGTACGTCACACGGCCGACAAAAGACTGGGTTCTTTTCGGGAATGAAGCTCCGGAATTGTACTGCCTTTGATTGTACAGAGCCAAAGCGGACACATTGTGCTTCCTGGAGAATTTTCTGCTGTAATTCAGCGATCCCTCCAGATAAGTGATGAAGCTCACGCCTGAAGGAGAGTTGTCCTGGGTGATGGAGAAAGGCTTGTCATTCCAGACATAATTGGACTGACTGTCCTGAATCTCCCAAATGTCAGTGCTGCCGGCATCATAGGCCTCCCAGTTGATGTTCCATTTGGCGAAGTTGGTCGAAGCCTTCTGCGAGACCCTCGCATAGGCCGAAGTCATACCGAACTTTGCGGTGGCGGACAGTCCCATAGTGATGAAATCCAGCTTCTGGGTAAGAATCAGGTCGGTGAACAAACGGTAATTCACGTTCTTGACATAATCCGGATCTGACAAGGCGGAATACGGATTCTCATACTTCGAGCCCTGGTTGGCGCCGACACGGTCTGAATCAGCGTCCGGATAATTAGGATCAGGATACTGTTTCAGGACATCCGCGGGATAGTAGGCCGGAAAAGTGATGGTCGGAGACTGGTAGATCGTACTGAAAAGCCAGGAGGATCCGGAGTGTGAGGCCAGATTCTTCACCATGTTGGTGACACCGCCCACCTTGAAAGACAGCAAGGTGGATTTCGTGACATCCCAGTCCAGATTCATGCGGTAGTTGATCCTGTCGCTCGCGAAGTTCGTCCCAGGATAGATTTCCTTGATGATCGAGCCTTCGTGCACATAGCTGACACCCAGATAATAACGCACCCTGTCCGAGCCTCCCGACACCGAGAAGTCAGCGTTCGTGCTGGTAGCGAAACGTTTCTGAAGAAGGTCGTACCAACGCACATCAGGGTATCTCATCGGGTCTGACTGGTTCTCATATTTCTTTATAATCTCATCAGAGAACTGAGAGCCGAAGGACTGGGTGTTCTTATAGGCGATGTTCGCCATTCTGGTCACCGTTCCCGCTTCCACGTGATCAGGAGTCCACATCGGAGAGTTCAAGCCCTGCTCCACATTGACGGAGAACTTAGGAGCGCCCTTCGAGCCGGTCTTCGTGGTGACAAGGATCACACCGTTCGCACCTTTGGCTCCATACACTGCCGTGGCGGACGCGTCCTTCAGAACAGAGATGCTGGCGATGTCCGTCGGGGACAACATATTCATTGACCGTTCGATACCATCGACCATCACAAGCGGATTGTTGCCGTTCCAGCTGGAAAGGCCCCGCAGTATCAACGTGGCGTCACTCTGGCCCGGCGCGCCGTTCTGGGAATATACCAGAAGACCGGAGACCTTTCCCGCCAGAGCGCTGGTGATGTCCGTGGTTCCTGTTTTCTCAAGATCCTCGGCCTTGACCTGGGTGATGGCTCCGACAACGCTTTCCTTGCGCTGCACACCGTAGCCGACCACGACAGTGCCTTCAAGGGCGACAGATTCCTCAACCATTGTTATCAACCAATCCAGATTCCTGGCGACCGACATCTCGACCGGCTTGTAACCTATGCAAGAGAACTGAACCGTGGCGTCGGACGGAACGTTGAAGACAAATCCTCCTTTCTCGTCCGTCATAGTACCTCCGAACTCAGGGTGGCCCTTGACAAGGACAGCGACACCCGGTACCGGTTTGGAATCCTCATCGATCACAGATCCTTTGATCTTCACGGTCTTGGATGCGGATCGATTCTGAGCCGAGGCCTGGGAACCCGTTCCGGACAAGGAACCGAGGGTCAGGCACATCAGAACAGCCAAAGCAACCCGGAGGATTGACCCCAGGCTGCGTTGGATTAATTGTCCATAATTATCCTTCATTAGTTATAATGTATTTAGTGTTCATCATTCAATGTGGACGATCACTATTCCCGTTCCATGCTCACACTCTCACGCTCCATCAGGAAAACAGGGCTGTCCCACATCGGCAGGCCGGACAGGCGGACATTCCCGCCGCTCAGGCCGCCCCTGAGAATCACGGTCTTGACTTCATGCACCTTACCGGTGATCGGCTCCACGTACACAGGATCCTTCATGTCAAGGCCTTTGATCGTCATGCTCACGTTGTCCTTCTCAAGGACATCGGTCGGCATCTGGTCACTGTACCACAGCATGGCTCCCACTGTCTTCCCGGCCTCATCCTTTATTCCCACAACGGAAATCTCTCTTGTGGCGTTGTGATCCACCTCAAGGTCGAAAGGATGAACTTTCGTAGTCAGCAGGCTTACCATATGCTGCACCGCATAATAAGAAGGCCTCTTGTAAACAACCTTCTTCCGGAGGTTCATCCTGATGAGTCCAAACGACTGAAGCATGTTTTCATACTGTAAGTCCACCATAGTGAATATGTTTGACATGATCTCCAGACGGAAGTCATTCGCCATGCGCCTGAGATCCCACTTGGCCTGCTTGTACTCGCTCCACTCGTAGTGGTTCATCGCATGGCCATACTCGAGGATTGAAGGACATCCGGTCTCACCCTGGAACAGCTTGATTTTCGGGGAATATGACTTCATCAGGCTGTCAAGGGCAAGGATGTCGGTCGTGGCGTTGTCAGGATTAGGATAATACGGATGGAAAGAAACCATGTCGATCAGATCGGTCTTCTTCCTGTCCTTAAGGATGTCCATGACTTTCTTCGGCCAGGCGGTAGGCACTCCTGACAGGCCGAATCCGATGATCACGGCCTTGCGGTTGACCTTTCTGATCTCCTCGGCCGTGGCAATGAGCATCTCCGCATAGACCTCCGGATTGTTCTTGCTCCTCAGGTTCGGCTCGTTCCAGATCTCCCACATGGCGACGCGGTCACCGTAGTGCCTGACCGTCTCACGGACGTATTTCAGCCAAGGCTTCATCACCTCGTCTGTCGTGAAGATACCGGAGCCGAGATTCCTGTCAGCTCCGTAAAGAGGGTTGCCGTAGCAAAGGCACATCCATGGGCGGACTCCCTGTGAGTTCAACCCGTCCACAATCTCGTCCAGCCATGCGAAATCGTACTTGCCCTTCTCCTGCTCGCATTTGGCCCAGCCGCTCTGGATTCTGGCGTAGCCGACTCCGAGAGGTCCGACGTACTTCCTGAACTGGCTGAAATCAGCGTAGTCCCTGTCAAGGGTCTCGCAGCCGATGGACCATCTGGAATCACCAGAGCCGTCAGCCGGCTTGGTGACAAGCTTTCCGGTCTCAGGCAGCCGGGTGGAGTAAGTGTTGAAATTCTGCCATGTCACAGAATACGGCTTCTTCTGGGCGGGAAGGGTGATCGCCGCTGACAGAAGCAACATTGTGGCTACAAACAACTTCTTCATAATCTCTTATAATTTATATGTTAATTTCGTCCTATGTTATGTGTGTTGTGGTGTGGTATAACGTCACAAATATAATAGCATATTTTCAAAATGGCAAAAGATTTTCGCAAAAGTTATTACGGTGTTGTGTAGTGTGGCATCGCAAAAGCGCACGACAAATTCAAATCGGAAAAACCAAAACCTCTTTCTCAGAATGAATTGCGCCTGATCATCCGGAAATCGCACTTTTGCTTGAACAACCTGCCCTCAAGAATCATCTCCGCGGCAAGGCTCCCCATCTGCTCGAAATCCGCCGAGATGGTTGTCAGACCGTCAAGGACAATCTCGCTCATCGGGGACTCATTGTAGGAAATGATGCCAAAATCCCTTCCCGGCTTCAGCTTCAGTTCCTTGGCGGCTCTGGCCAGTTTGATTAGCTCCATATCGAACTGACCGTGAAGGATCAGATAGACCTCCTTGGGCTTGACGATCTCAGGAGTGACCTGCGTGTAGAACTCGTATGAGATTCCGTTCTCCTCACAGAAACGCGTCACGGCCTTGGAGATCATAGAATGGTAAAGGCTGGAAAGCTCGATCACGACATTGAGCTTGGGCACTTTCTTCAACTTGTTGACACCCATCATCAAACCATAATAGGCATCGTTCTCGAAATCCTGGTAAACAGCCCCGTAGTTGCCCTGAAGCTCCGGCATATAGTTGTCCAGCATAATGAGCTTTCTGTTAGGGATGCGCCTCAACGCCTTGAGCACACGCTTGCGGGTCTCATTGTCCAACGGGAAATGAGGAGTGACCACATAGTAGTCAAACATCCCCAGATTCTCATCAAGGTAATATTCCAGAAGGCTTATCTGCTGATTGTGAAGGTAGATCGTGATGTCGGCCTTGCCGCCGATGGCGGAGGCGAAAGCGTTGTACAGGATCTGCTTGGTGTTGCTGAACTTGTCGAACAGAAGCAGGATCTTCATCTTCTTCGCGCTGCTGCGGTCAGCGATGTAGTACCCCTTGCCTTGCGTCGAGCTGATCACACCTCTGTCCCTTAGCAGGAAATAGGCTTTCTTGACGGTCTCCTTGGAGATGTCAAGCTGAGCGGAAAGCTCGTTCATAGACGGAAGAAGCTCGCCGCTATGGAACGAGCCGTCTTTAATCCCGGACTCAATCTGATCCATAAGCTGCTTATAGACAGGAACAGGCGAGGCGTTATCTAATCCTAAGGCAATAGACATATCTACAAATAAAGGCTAATACTCTCCAGACTGTGGCAGAGTCTGGTCTGGTGACAAATTTAAAAAAATATTTTGACTTAAGAAAATAAAGGGCTACATTTGCACCACACCACAACACACTTACGTTGTGACAAACGGAGTAGAAGAGTTCTTTCATTCACCAAGATGAACACAACAAAGAAATCGTACAAATGGGAGGTTCTGGCGATCCTATGGGTGGCGTACCTTCTCAACCAGGCGGACAGGCAGGTCTTTAACGTCGTCCTGCCGATGATCAGGGATGACCTTGGGCTGAGCGATGTGGCCGTCGGCTCCATCGCGACCATATTCAATCTGTTTTACGCTCTGCTCGTGCCGATCGGAGGGTACATAGGTGACAAATTCAGCAAGAAATGGATAGTCACCGGGGCGGTCCTGTTCTGGAGCGTCGCCACGATGTTCACCGGCCTGTGCAACGGGTTCATTATGCTGGTCGTGATGAGAAGTCTCGCCACGGGCGGCGGAGAGGCGTTCTTCGGCCCTGCGAACTACTCGCTTCTGGCTCAGTACCACGACAAGACGAGAGCCACGGCGATGTCGATCCACCAGACAGCTTATTATATAGGTATAATATTGAGCGGTTACCTTGCCGGTCTCGTGGCCGAGCATTGGGGCTGGAGGGCGGCGTTCTACGTGTTCGGAGCGGTGGGCGTGTTCCACAGCGTCTGGATGATCGCACGCCTGCGTGACCATAAGGATGAGAAAAAGACAGAGGCCAAGCCGGCCGAGAGGACTTCCCCAGGATTCTTCGAGGGATTCAAGATCGTGTTCACAACCCCGACCGCGCTGATCCTGACCCTTTGCTTCTCAGGTCTGATCTTCGTGCTGACTGGCTATCTGACCTGGATGCCGACCTACCTTTACGAGAATTTCAATATGGATCTGGCCTCAGCCGGCTTCCATTCTATGTTCTACACGCACATAGCGGCATTCGTCGGTGTTCTGCTGGCCGGAAGGCTCTCAGACCTCGCCGCCGGGAAGGATCCTGCGAACCGGATGGTGATGCAGGGAATCGGCCTTCTGATAGCCGTTCCGTTCATCGTGATGATGGGACACTCCACAGTCCTGTGGGCCATCTACATCGGATTCACCGGATTCGGATTCGCCAGAGCGTTCTTCGACGCCAACACCTACACGGTTCTGTACGATGTGGTTCCGGAGAAATACCATTCCTCGGCCTCCGGAGTGATGATAATGACCGGATTCGCCATCGGAGCCCTCGCTCCCCTTGTTCTCGGAGCGATCAAGGAAGCGACCGGACTCTCGTTCGGAATCACGATGCTCGCGGTGATATGGGCGGTCTGCGGAACAGCTATGATCGTCTCGGCCAAGATCTTCTACGGCAGGGACTACCGTAAACGCAAGGCAAAGGAAGGAATAGAATAATCATAATATCATCTGAATATGAAAGTTAACGACAAACGTAGAAAGGCTAAGGCAGGTCTGCTGCTGATTGCTTCCCCCCGCTTCAAGAATCTTGGCGAGGGGCTTTCCCGTGGCACCTACGGAGAGAGAAAGGCCGCCGATGTTGAAAGGATAAAGGAAGGACTTGATTTTCTTGACATTGAATATCCAGGGATAACCTACGAGAGGGAAGATGCCGAAAAGGCTATGAAGATGTTCTTCGACACCAAGGTGGACTTCATCATCGCCGAGTTCCTGTCCTGGTCCGAGGACTTCGCCTGGATCAGGTTCCTGCGCGATATGCCGGATATTCCGATAATATTCGTAAACGCGGCCAAGCCTAAGATGACGTTCGAGGACACTCTGGACGAGGACGATTTCATCGACTACCTCTGCTCCGGCACCCTTGTGGGATCGCTGGAGGCTTCCGGCTCGGTGCCAAGGACCGAGAGAAAGAACTTCCACATCATTATGGGCACCAGGGAGGAAGTCAACGAGAAGATCAAGGTGTTCGCCTCCGCCGCCAAGGTGCGAACCATCCTCAGGCACAGCAACATCGGCCTTATGGCCAACTACAACGAGGCGATGTGGTCAACGTATATGGATCCGTACAGGATCTTCACGAAGATCGGCCCGGAGATGCATTTCCTGCCATATTCAGTCTATGGAGATGTGATCAACTCCATCACAAAGAAGGAACTGGCGGAATACTGCGTCGGGCTCACCACCAAATACAAGATGATGGAGGACGTTGAATATTCCAAGTTCGAGGGTTCGGCCATAGCGTCGCTGGCCCTTGCGAAACTTGCGAAGGATTCCGACACCGACCTTATGGTCTATAACGACATCGACACGGCCACGTTCAAGGTGGCAGGATGCCGCGCCGGATTCTACCACCCGTGGTTCAACGAGAGCTGCTCGATGCTGGTTCCGGAGGCCGACACGGGAGCCGGGCTCATCTGCTACATCCTTAAGCTCCTGACTGACAAGAACATCAACTTCCTTGAGCCGTTCCACATCGAGGACGATTTCGGTACGTTCGCCGGAGGACACGCCGGCCCTAACGACCACAACGACCCGCAGTGGCAGGGCAATGTCGTCATCGCCCGTGACGTGCGCTTCGCCAAGACCCATTGGAAATATGCCGGAGCCCCGTTCGCCTGGTACAGGATCTCACCGGGGATGAAGACCCTCGCGCAGCTGATCGAGGACAACGGCAAGCACAAGCTGATCTGCGGGATGGCCGAGTCACTCCCAGGCAAGCAGATCCTGGCGACATATTCACACAGCATATTCCGTCCTACCGTTCCGGTCAAGTCATTCTTCGAGCAGATCCTCAAGATCGGAGCCACCCAGCACTTTGGCGTGGTTGACGGGGACTTGAGGAAGGAACTCAAGGCCGTCGCCGATGTGATGGGCTTTGAATATTATGAGGTCGTCTAAAGACTGAATATTCCCGGAAATAATTGAGCAACAGAATTTAACAATAGCGTATTATGAGCTTTATGTACAATCCGTTTCCTTACAATGACCCGCGTCCTGTGAACAGGCCGGCTCTTGGCAAGGAGACAATCGAAGGAGTCACTTGCGGCACTCTCAAGTCCGCTTCCAAACTGGCTTCAGAGTTCGCAGGAATGCTGAAGGACGGCCACGGTGTCGTTGTAGCCCTCGACGGCTACACCACCGCCGACTGGACACGCCTTGTCAACTGCCTTTCGCAGCAGTTGGCCGCGAAGGGCATCGAGATGGAGGCTGTAAAATTCTCCGACATCTACAAGTCCGAGAAGGAGATGCACGAGATGCTCGACCCGTATCTGGAGTGGGACACAAGCAAGGACCCGACTTTGCTGTACGGCAAGGTGTTCAGAGGAGGTTATCCCGCCATATTCGATGAGAACAAGAAGAACGGGCTGAAGGCTTCCCTCAAAGAGGCGAAGGCGGCGGCAGGAAAGGTGACCGTTGTTTACGGCTACGGCTGCCTCGACAAGGAATTCCGTGAGTTATATGACGTCAAGTGCTATCTGGACGTGACCCCGAAGGAGTCCATCCTGCGCATCAGGAGAGGCCAGTTCGCCAACTATGGCGACAAGGTGGCAAACAAGGTCAACCTCACCATCAGAAGATGCTACTACGCTGATTTCGAGATGGCTGTCGGGCTTCGCGGGGAGCTTCTCCGTGAAGGCGTGCTGGATTGGTATCTTCCGTCCGATGATCCTGACGGCCTTCAACTTATGAGCCGCCAGACGATGGAGGAGATGCTCTCCGCACTCGCTCTCTATCCGTTCCGGTGCAGGCCGGCATATCTGGAAGGCGTCTGGGGAGGCACCTATATTCAGAGACTCCGCCATCTGCCTGACACGATGAAGAACTGCGCCTGGGTGTTCGACCTCATCCCGATGGAGGTCAGCATCGTAGTCCAGGCCGGTGAGAACCAGGTCGAATTTCCGTACTTCACATTCCTCCAGAAAGAAGGTGTGCCGGTGATGGGCGAGCCTTGCGTGAAGAAATTCCACGGCTACTTCCCTATCCGCTTCAATTACGACGACTCCTGGCACAGCAACGGGAATATGTCCATCCAGTGCCACTCCGGAGAGAAATGGAACAAGGAGAACTACGATGAGTTCGGCCGTCAGGACGAAAGCTACTACATCGTGGAGGCCGGCCAGGACGCCAAGACATTCATCGGATTCAGGGACGATGCCGACACCGATGAGTTCATCGAGAAGATCAAGAAGGCCGACACGGAGCACGAGCCGTTCGACTATATGAAATATGTCAGCTACGAGGAGTCCAAGCCGGGACTTCAGGTGATGATCCCTGCCGGCACGATCCATTCCTCTGGCCGCAACCAGCTTGTGCTTGAGATCGGCAGCCTTACCATCGGTTCCTACACCTACAAGCTGTACGACTACCTCAGGAAGGATCTTGACGGGAAACCGAGGCCGATCCACACCTGGTACGGAGAGCGCAACCTTGCCTTCGAAAGGAAGACATCCTGGGTAAGGCAGAACATCGTCCAGAAGCCTCGCACCGTGCGTGAGGGCGACAACTGGAGGGAGATCATCCTTGGAGAAAGCGACCTGCTTTACTTCTCGCTGCGCAGACTGGATTTCCAGACCAGCATCGAAGACGACACGAAGGGCAAGTTCCACGTGCTTTCAGTCGTCAACGGCGAGCGCATCAGAATCCGTTCTATCGATCACCCGGAAAGGTCGTTCGAGGCCCGGTACCTTGACATCGTGGTCGTTCCGGCGAATATGGGCAGGTACGTTGTCGAGAATCTGCGCACCGAGCCTGTCAGTGTCCACAAGACGATGCTTAAGGACGGTTTCGAGAATGACTGACAAATCCGTTGTGCTTCTGGATGTCGGCGGGACATTCGTCAAGGGAGGGATCGCTGACTCGGCCGGGAAGCTGGCCGAAGGCGTCACCTGGCAGGTTCCGGTCCGTTCGGAAGGAAGCCGAGAGGAAATACTTGAAGCTCTGGCGCAAGCCCTGCGTCAGGGCATTCTGAAATCAAAGGAGCTGGGGATGAGCGCTGTCGGACTGGCGGCGACATTCCCTGGTCCTTTTGACTACAATTCCGGGATCCCGTTGATGCGGCACAAGTTCGCCGCGATCTATGGACTGAACCTAAAGGATTGGTTCAGGAATATCGCAGGGAACGACTTTAAGGTGAGTTTCGCCCACGATGTGAACGCCCAGCTTTCCGGCGAGATGTTCTGCGGAGCCGGAGTCGGTTACAAGAACGTCTGCGTCATCACATTAGGCACAGGACTGGGTTTCGCTTTCAGCATCGACGGAAAGATCCAATACTCATCCACAGCATCCCCGGCCAGAAGCATCTACAAAATGCCTTACGGAGACGGAGTCCTTGAGGATTATGTTTCAAAACGGGGCTTTCTCAGAGCCTATCGTGAGATAAGCGGGAAGGATGAGCCTGAACTGACAGTCAAGGAGATAGGCAGACGGGCCGGCACCGGGGAAGCCGCCGCTCTGGAGACATTCTCGCGTGTGGGGTCGATTCTCGCGAAGGCCATCAGTCCGATCCTCTCCGAGATCGGGACGGAATGCCTTCTGCTCGGAGGCCAGATCTCCCGCTCGTACATATTCCTTGAAGACGCTTTGAGACAAGGGCTTGCAGATGTTGAGTCCCTGAGACGCGTCTCCCCGGTGGCGCACATCGAGGAAGCGGCCCTCTACGGAGCGTTCGCCACGTTCGCGCGGCAGAACAAGGATGAAATCTGATACTTATTTGCCAATTGCTTGAACCATCCCGACGCCCCTCTTTCAAGTTGCGGAAGAATATGGTAACTTTGGGCTTATGGACAGACAATCAATTCTTGCGGAACTGGAGGGAGACATCCTTCCTTTCTGGATGCAAAGGATGACCGACCCGAAAGGCGGCTTCCTCGGCAGGATGAACGGCGACGGCGACATCGTTCCGGGATCGGAGAAAGGAGCGATCCTTAACTCCCGCATACTCTGGACTTTCGCCTCAGCGTACAGGGTGCTCGGGAAAAAGGAATATCTCGACACGGCCACCAGAGCCTACAATGAGATACTGGACCGTTTCACGGACAAGGAATATGGCGGCATCTTCTGGAGCCTCGACTTCGAAGGCCGCCCGAAGGACACGAAAAAGCAGTTCTATGCCATCGCCTTCGCGATCTATGGTTTGTCTGAATATTTCAGGGCCACAGGCGATGAGGAATCCCTGGAACTTGCCAAGTCTTTCTATCACAGCATAGAAGAGCACAGTTTCGACCCTTGCGGTGGAGGTTACATCGAGGCCTGCACTCGTGAGTGGGGCACGATCGAGGATATGCGTCTTTCCGACAAGGATCAGAACGACGCCAAGACGATGAACACCCACCTGCATATTCTTGAAGGGTACACCAATCTTTACAGGGTGTGGAAGGATTCCGGACTGAGGGAAAGGCTCTCCGGGCTCATCAACATATTCATTGACAAGATCATACGTCCAGACGGGCATCTCGGTCTTTTCTTCGGTGACGATTGGACTCCGCACTCCACCGCCGTTTCCTACGGGCACGACATCGAGGCATCCTGGCTGCTTGACGAGGCAGCCGGGGTGCTGGGAGACAAAGACTTGTCCGCAAAGGTCAAATCAGTCTGCGCCAAAGTCGCCGCCGCCGCGATGGAAGGCTTCTCCCCCGATGGCGGAATGATCTATGAATATGATCCCGCGACCGGCCGTAGGGACAACGACCGCCATTGGTGGGTCCAGGCCGAGACCGTTGTCGGTTGCCTCAACCAGTACCAGAAAACCGGTGACGCAAAATGGTTGGAATCCGCTGACAATGAATGGTCTTTCATCCGCCGCCACCTGATCCGCCCCGACGGCGAATGGTACTGGAGCATCCGCTCCGACGGCACTCCGAACACCACCGATGACCTCGCCGGCTTCTGGAAATGCCCATACCACAACAGCCGTATGTGCCTTGAGGTTCTCGAAAGAGGAATCTGATTTTCCTTTTCCAAGAGCTTTCAATGATCGCTACGTCAGCATTTTGTGGAGATAATGCTGACGTCATCCGCTTTTTTGTCACCAACAGAATCGATATCACCTGTTTTCGCTCCCGTGAGGGTAGGCAATCCTCCGATCAGGTTTGAAGAAGTTCCGCCATAAATGGACAACCAGCGGAATATTTTTGTATTTTTGTGAGTTTAATACTGACAGAACAATGGAAGAAGCGAAAAATCCAACGGCCGAGGAGCCGAAAAGACTCAACTTTCTTGAGGAGATAATAGAGGACGACCTGAAGTCCGGAAGAGTTAAGAGCGTGATGACACGTTTCCCTCCGGAGCCTAACGGGTACCTCCATCTCGGACACGCGAAAAGCATCTGCATCAACTTCGGGCTCGCCCAGAAATACGGCGGAAAGACCAACCTCCGCTTTGACGACACCAACCCGACCAAGGAGGACACTGAATATGTCGATTCGATCAAGGAGGACATCCAGTGGCTCGGCTTCCAGTGGGACAAGGAACTTTACGCTTCCGACTATTTCGACCAGCTTTACGCCTGGGCCGAGCAGATGATCGAGCGCGGTCAGGCCTACGTGGACGACCAGACCCAGGAGGAGATCAGCAAGGGACGCGGCACCGTGGACAAGCCGGGTGTCGAGAGCCCTTACAGGAACCGCAGCGTGGAGGAGAACCTTCAGCTGTTCAGGGATATGAAGGCCGGAAAATACGCTGACGGAGAGAAGGTTCTCCGCGCGAAGATCGACATGGCTTCCCCGAATATGATGTTCCGCGACCCGATTCTCTACAGGATCAAGCACGCCTCGCATCACCGCACGGGCGACAAATGGTGCATCTACCCGATGTACGACTTCACCCACGGCCAGTGCGACTCCATAGAGCACATCACCCACTCGATCTGCACCCTTGAGTTCGATGTCCACAGACCTCTGTACGACTGGTTCATCAAGACCCTTGAGATCTGGCCGAGCCATCAGTACGAGTTCGCCAGACTGAACCTGACGTACACCCTGATGAGCAAGAGGAAACTTCTGGAACTCGTCCAGAAAGGCCTTGTCTCCGGATGGGACGATCCACGTATGCCTACTCTCTGCGGAGTTCGCCGCCGTGGCTACACCGCCGAGGCCCTCAAGATGTTCTGCGAGAAGATCGGAGTCTCAAAGCGTGACCAGATGATGGACATCCAGCTTTTGGAATGGTGTGTGCGCCAGGATCTTAACGCAAGGGCCAACAGGTATATGGTCGTTCAGAAACCTTTGAAGGTCACCCTCACCAACTGGGAGCCTGGCAAGGTAGAATGGTTTGACTGCCCTCTCAACCCTGCCGAGCCGGAGGGAGCCACCCGCAAGGTTCCGTTCACGGGAGAGTTCTACATCGAGCGCGACGACTTTATGGAGGACGCTCCGAAGAAGTTCTTCCGCCTCAAACCAGACGGAGAGGTTCGTCTGAAATACACCTACATCATCAAGTGCGAGGAGGTCGTCAAGGATGCCGAGGGCAATGTTGTCGAGCTCAAGTGCACCTACGACCCTACCACGAAGCCGGGAGGAGGCGAATGGCGCTCTGTCAAAGGCACCATACATTGGGTTTCAACTGAATATGCCAAAGAGATCGAGATCCGCAACTACGACCGTCTCTTCGTCAAGGAGGACATGAACTCCATCCCTGAGGACAAGGACTACAAGGACTTCCTCAACCCGGAATCCCTTACGGTCGCCAAGGGCTACGCCGAGCCGGCCCTTCTGGATGACAAATCCGGCATCGCCGTCCAGTTCGAGCGCACCGGCTACTACTACAAGGATCCGGACAGCACCGCAGACAAGGTGATATTCAACAAGACGACAGCCCTGAAGGACTCCTACAAGCCTGAATAACAGAGGTGGTTATGCACCTGCCCCTTTTCATAGCCCGACGGTACCTGTTCGCGAAGAAGTCACACAACGTGATCAACATCATCTCCGCGATCAGTGCCGTCGGCATGGCTATAGGGACGGCGGCTTTGATCATCATCCTCTCCATCTATAACGGCTTCGACGAACTGGTGAAATCCACCCTAAGCAATGTCGAGCCTGACATTCTCATCACCCCTGCCAAAGGCAAGGTATTCATCCCCGAAGGCGAGGCGTTCAACCGGATCAAGGAGAATCCGATGATCGGTGAATATAACCTCATCCTTCAGGAGAATGTGTTCGTGGACTATGACGGGCATCAGGGAATAGCCAAGGCCAAGGGCGTGGACGGCGCTTTCGAGGCGGAATCTCCTCTTGCGGAACACATCACCAACGGAGAGTTTTCCCTGCACAAAGGCCAGTTGCCGCAGATGGTTGTCGGCGCGGGCCTGGCATACAAGATGGGCATGAACCCAGCCTTCCTCGCCTCCGCGGAATTATATTTCCCGATCAGGGACAGGAATTTCTCGCTTGCGAACCCGGCGGCCTCGATTGAAACCGTGCGGATGCGTCCTTCAGGAATATTCTCGGTCAACCAGCAGATTGATGATGATCTGATGATCGTGCCGATCGAGGAGATGAGGAAGCTGCTTGGCTATGAGGAAGAGGTCTCAGGAGTGGAGATCAGGCTTGCCGAAGGCTCCACGGCAAAAGACATCCGCTCCGCGATCAAGCATATTCAGAAGGAGTTAGGTCCTGATTTCAAGGTTTTGGACCGCTTCCGCCAGAATCCGTCGCTCTACAAGATGATGCGCTACGAGAAGGCGGCGATATTCCTGATCCTCATTTTCGTCATCATCATCATCGCCCTGAACATCTTCGGCAGCATCACGATGCTGATCATCGAGAAGAAGGATGACATCGAGACCTACCGCAGCCTCGGGGCAACCGATAAGATGCTCCGCCGCACATTCACCTTGGAAGGTTGGCTGATCTCCCTTCTCGGCCTCGCCGCCGGCCTTGTCATCGGCATCGGTTTCTCCCTTGCCCAGCAGCATTTCGGTTTCATCAAGATGCCCGGCAGTTTCCTCGTGAACGCCTACCCGGTCATCCTCCAGTGGCAGGATGTCCTCGCCACCATCGCCGGCGTCGCCCTCATCGGCTACATCATCGCCCTCCTCCCCGTCCGCCGCAACATCCGGTAACGCCCTCGGGCGCAAGAAGCAACAACTCACGTACGGGAAAGATACAACATCGGTAATAAACGAGTACGGAGATCAGCAATCAGATAAAATTCAATACGGATATAAGACGAAAAAAGGGAGACGATGATCAGTTCGTCTCCCCTCGAATGAGTTAATCTCAAGCAAAACTCTTACAATTGTGATTCCGCCTGACCGTAGGGGCTAAAACTCGTAGAAGAAGTTTATTTTCGGCAAGGCCGCCACATCATCTTTATGGATAAAAAGTTGAGCGCCAAGGCTTATACCGAAGCCATTCCCTTTCCGGCCACCCCAAATCCAACCAAGACTTGGCTCCACTGTCGCGGCATTCATAAAGCTATAGCCATTGTGGTTCCCGCTATCAGTCTTGAAAGCGTGACAGAAACCGGCCTTGACTCCAGCCACCATCGTGCTCGGTCTGTCAGACAAGTATGCCCGGTAATCCGCGAACACTTGCCCGAAACGTGGGTAGTTGTCTGTAGGGATAAAGAAACCTCCCACACCCGCACCCAGATAATGATGCTCATTGAACATATATCCGTGTGATGTTTCAAAACCGACAATGGCAAAATACTGGTCGGTAAGAGTAACGCTTCCCCTATAGCCGGCGGATCTCGGCAAAGGTTCCTGCGCAGACATTGTAAATGCCCCACACAAGGCAATCAGCGTAATGGCCAATTGGAAAAAACACTTTTTCATAGACTTATTTAAATTAACACGACAGCACTTTTCATCAATTACTATGCCGAAACGACTTAATTCGCATTTCGTGTGCAGATTAACTTAAATCCCGGGAAGGCTATATCATCTGATCTCCAGGCTTGGCACGGCTCAAAATGCGCCAATCGCTAAACCTATTATTGTCAACACATTACAACATCCTGGCAGTCAAAACCAGAGACCAGCTTTTCACAACTAACTGATTGTCAGCCGGTGATGCTTCACTGCTTTATAATCAATGCTTTATGGATTTGTACACATAGGGCGCAAGAAGCAATACTGCTCACGGGAATGATACATCACCGGTCAGAGACGACTACGGAGATCATCCATCAAGTGATAAACCGAGCGTAAGGCGGGGATTGTTGACAACAGTTTCGCCCCACGCCCCTCGACAGCATCCACAAAGGCTTTGACCTCAGAGTAATAGCCCTGCGTGTAGATCTGATTGTTGACCAGAGTCGGGACAAAGGAGTTGCGGGAGAATAACTCAACACTGACCGGCTGACGATGAAACACCTTTTCCAACGGCACACCCATAAAGGTTCCACAATTAGGATGGAAAGCCAACGTTTCCATCCCTCTCATTTCGTACGTGCCTTTGGCTGAACGGACTATCAAACTTTCCTCGGCTCCGTCCCACGATGCTGAAGTGGACAGTTCCAAAATTCCGCTCACACCACTATGTTTCAGAATCAACAGCATCGTCACTCCCCCGCCGGAAGTCCGTACAATCTCAAAGCCCTGCACCACGGCATCCCCGAAAAGGAACGAAACATAATCCAGCGGATGGATGAACAGATCTGTCAACGAATCTCCTTCCGGATAACGTCCGGTAACATAGCGAAGGCTGTAACTTTCAGCCTCATCTTTCCTAAAGGCCTTCCGTAACGCCTGAGTGACAGGCGAATACCTCTTCTGCATTCCAGCGACAGCCAACACATTCCCCTGCGTTGCCAAGCCCGCAAGTCTATTCAATTCCTCTGACGTCCGACAAGGCGGCTTCTCGACAAAAAGAGCCTTTCTGGCCTCCAGAACCCTCGACGCAATCTCAAAATGCGCTGACGGTGAGGCCGACACGAACACACCTTTGACGGAAGCATCCGAAAGGATTTCATCCAAATCCGTTGTGGCTGTGATTTCTGAATATTTCCGTCCTATCAACCCAGCCTTTTCCTTTGACCTGCAACAGATGTACTTCAATGGCACGTGAAGATAGTCCAGAACCGGATACAAATTGTCCACGCTATGTCCGCCGAAACCCACGAAAGCATATTCATTTACGCAGCATTCCTGCAGTCGCCGGCGGCCGCGTATATTCTTGTATCTATCTATCAGATTCTCAATGTTTGCCATAACCTACATATTCTTAATTCGTTTGAAATAGCTCCGGTATGTCTCCCCACGCAAACCCGACCAATCATATTTCCCATAGAAAATCTCAATCAGAGGTTTAGGAAATATTCTTTCCATATTCCGCATCAGGATTATGTCATATTTGCGATGGAAATTTATCCAACAGCCGTTGCATCCCGCAGAATACCCACACTGCAATTTTCGGGCTTTCTTTGAATTGAATATCCCATCCAACGATTCCTTATGAATATTTCCGAGCGCCACATCGAGGTTCTGGCAAAGCGGAACATTCCCGTCAGAGTGAATCACCAAAGAGCTGAATATGCTCTGGCAGCGCAACCGGAGCCGCCCGTTCCGCCATTCGTCATAAAGCGCCACAAAATCATAGTTTTCCTCAGTCTCGTGAATATTCCCGGGAATGCGGCGAAGATAATTCTTCGCATCAGCCTCCAACAATTCACCCGTCGTGTCGAAAAACGCCATCGTTCCGTAAATTCCCACACGGACATCAATCCCATACCTTTTCGCGACATCAATCACGAATCTCATATCCCCGAAATCATTCCAAGGAGACAGACAAACATCAACGAAATAGGGACTTCGTCCTTTAATTCCTCCACGACACGGATCACCTTATCATAACCGTCCCGACCACGCATCCGCAGATAAGTCTCACGGTCACCGTCAAGCGACAGGTACAGATGCGTGGGCCGGTAACGCCTGACATATTCAATGACACGCTCCGGAGCAAGTCCGTTGGACAATAAGGTGTAGTTCGGATGATTACTGCGGAACCACTCCATAATCTCCGCCGCCTGAGGATGCAGGATGAATTCCCCGCCTTCCAGCCCGACAGTTGTCCGCCGCGTCACACATCGGCTGGACATAATCCCCTTGATGTCTTCAAGGGAAAGGTTCTCGTCCGGCTTTTTCCAGATTGAGCAATGCCGGCACCTTGACTGGCATCTGGTCGTTGAATATATCATCAGTTGGCTCAGTTTCTTCCTTCCCGGGGAAAACAGATTGTGAAGGTAAAGACCTCCGTTATAAAGATAATCAGTAATGGAATACATAGTAAAAACCCTTCGTGAAATCAGAAGAATTATTTCCCGACATATGCCTCTTTCTGATCGATATCCTCCGTAGTAAAGTCATACACCCAGCTCTGTTTAATAAAACCATCCCACTTATCCGTCTTATACTTACGCCAATTATTCTCGTTAAAGAACGGATTTCCGGCCTCATCCTTGTCACGGACAAACCATTCCTTCAGCAGACTTCCATCCGATGAGGTGAAACTGATTTTTTGGTTGCCATCCGGTTCACTCGCCAATAAATGACCGAATCTTGGCTCCACATTGATGCCACAAAAATAACGATACAGACAAAGCGAATCTCCCGGCTCCACCATCTCAATTTTAGGATTCACGTATGTCCAGCCACACCAAATGCCAATTGGTTCCTTTGTAGTATTTTTCACCCACCATACCCCTTCATTATCGTGAAAAGTCGTTGAAGGGTCACAGGCGATAAAGCAATACATCGCCATAAACGTAAATAAAATCTTTTTCATAATAAAACAGTTTAAGTCCCTTAAATCTAGAATCATTCTGGGGAAACGCATAATATTTCCCCAGAAATCGAAAAAGAACCAGAAAATTTATTGTCGCCTTATTTCAAGACTAGATCCAGATTCCACAAGGAATAGAGATGGCGATAAACGCCAGTGCGAATGTGATTACCTTTTTCATAAAATTGATTATTAAGTGTTATAAAAAAATGGTTACTTTGTAAACGAACCCTCAGAATAGGACTTGTCGGTGATGATGGCAATATGATAGGTGCCTGACTCCTTTGGTACATCGATCCGTTCAAACAGGGTTTCCGCAGAATCAAACTCAGAATATCCGCACAGTTGGTTACGTGAATTGAAAAGATAACAAATCACATTACCTTCCCCACTGCAAGTTATTTCGAGAAAATTCGATAGACGATAATAATAGACCTGTATTCGATTATTCAGGTCTCTTTCATAATCGTTTTTTCCTTTGACTGTCTGTATTTCTACAGATACTTTCTCTTCGTCTTTTTCTGTGGCTTTCACTTCTCCATTTATGAATAAGCCACACATAAAGGAAATTGACAACACAAGAATTGAAATGACTTTTTTCATCTTTTTACAACTTTTTGTTACTGCAAAGTTCACCATAAATAATATACTCTCAAAAATCAAAGCCTACTTTTCATTCGCAGAAGTCACTTAATATCAACAAATTATAACCAAGGATAATTACTTTCCGTATCATCCTACCTACTAACGGGGAAAAAGCGCACATTATTTAGGACATCCAGCTATGAATGCGCCTTCAAAACAACGATTTCACGAATGGGGAAAAACCTACCGACTCTCATTAAAAGTTCTTTTCACCCAAGCCGACAAGGTTCCATCTTCTGTTGTTAGTCCTAATTTTGTTCTTAATCTGCTGCTGATATTATATGCGTTTGAATAGTTTATTACTTTAGGTAACTCAACTGTCTTTAGGCCAATTATCAATAAACAACAATATCCAATTTCCGATGCGGTCAAACCACAATCAGTCAATTTCGATACAAACCGAGGAAAATAGATCGCATATATCAGACCGATGCTAACCGTAACCTTCTCTCTATTGTTCAACAGTTCTTCCAACGTCACAGTAGCTTTTGACAAAGAATCAGGCATATCTCTATTTAAGAATGCGGCCAATGCTTTAACTCTCATCTCGATTATTCTTTGAACCTGCGCATTATGCTCATCATTGTTGTCCTTCTCTAATGTATCCATAAATTTTTCGATAGGTTTGAGTTTCTCCATCAAAGCAGAAAGTTCATCATATTCTACTTTTATTTCATCGTACTGCAAACGTAAAGACAACTCTCTTTTCCTAAACTTCCTATAGATGAACAAACATAATAAAATGACAATAATAAGTATAATAACAATGGTCACAAATAATATTCTTTGTTTGATGATAGTGATGTTGTTTTCATAATTATTCTTTACTGATTTGACCTCTTGATTAATCTTTACCAAATCAAGCGAATCGCTGAGTTTAGCATAACGTATAATGCTTTCGTAAGCGTTGACGTACTCTTCTTGTGATTTCTGTACGGAAGCAAGAAGATAATAATAGGCTTCATCATTAATGTCGCCTCCATTTTGAATATACCGGCATAACGCATCCCTTGACAACTCTGTTTCTCCTATTTTTATATATACCTGCGCTATAATCTTCCAATCCAAATCAGACTCGCTTTGAGCATAATTGATATACCTTTCACAATCAGCTTTAAGTGCTTCAACAGATGAATCAACATTCAGTGAATATAACAATTTAATGTCAAGCATTTTCAAATGATTCTGATACGACAAGTCAGTGTGTTGGTTGACAATGGTAAGGCAAGAGTCCAATTTATGGTAATCCCTTAAAATAAGGTATGTATTCGCCTGTGATAAAGTTGCGGATACATAATTATTGTCATTTCCAGAAATTTCCGAATACTTTGCCGCCTCACGTAACTCATCAAGTTCTCCGGAAAGATTAAACCGTGAAAAATATATTTGTGCTTTTGCGAAATAAAGTCTGGCGAGATCCTCTGCTGATACCTTATTAGATCTTATATGCTCCGCGCAGACCAGGCTTTCCATAGCCTTGTCCATAAGGCCGGCGTTCTGGTAGATTCGGGCCTGATAATAGTAGGACTTGAACTTGTACGGGGCGTTGCGGCGGTGACGGTAATAGTTCACGGCGATGTTGACGAGAGAGTCGTCCGTCCTGTCGATGTAGTTCTTGTCAAGGGCGATCGACTTGAGGAGGGCATAACGCGCGTTCTGACTTCTGGAGTCGAAATGAATCGAATCAATCGACTCCAGAATCGCAAGTGCGGAATCAGGGCTTGCGGACATACAGGACTCAGCACGGTCAAGACTTTCATCGACGGCCTGGTTTCGTCCGCAGAAGGTCAGAACGCTGATCAATATAGAAACGGTTAGTACATTTTTCATTGTTCAGTATAGTAAAATAACGTCCAAATATAGTACAAAAAACATCTCCGGCCAAGCCTGTTTGCACCAGACGCGAAAAGTAGACACGAAAAATTTTTTAAAGTGTTAATAATTT
>ERZ1026860.14-NODE-14-length-130115-cov-10.661402_pt1 | contig 130115 bp, 117 predicted proteins | sample MGYA00380160_ERZ1026860 | MGnify/ENA primary metagenome ERZ1026860 (study PRJEB33269, sample SAMEA4719796) | human gut metagenome | biome: human-associated habitat; feature: organic feature; material: feces | place: Cameroon | collected 2013-10 ... | reverse complement strand
TCGAGTTTGGGCCGCTAAGGACTTCTTGCTTGGTTTTGTGAAATAATCACTATATTGCGGGGCTAAAATTACCGAAACGGCTGTGAAAATGACGGACAATGCTCTGTTGACATATAAATTCGAACGTTTGTTCATCTCGTATTTTCCCGGGGTGAAGACCTTCATTGCCGCCATTTTGAAATCGGAGACCGAAGCGGAAGACTTGGCCCAGGAACTGTTTGTACGGCTTTGGGGAAGACGCGATATATGGGAAAATGACGAGGTCTCGCACGGGGGATACATCTATGCGATGGCGCGCAATGCTGCAATAGACCACATCCGCAAGAAAAGCCGTGCCGTGGCTGTCCCTTCCGAAATTCCTCTGGAACGCCTTGAAGGACTGCCATTTGAGGACAATCTTCTCGACCCTCTTTATATCGAAGAAATGCAGCTTCTGCTCGAACTTGCCGTCGAACGCCTTCCGAAAAAACGGCAGGAAATCTTCCGTATGAGCCGCTACGACTCCTTGAGTAACAGCCAAATCGCCGAAAAACTCGGACTCTCCGTCCGCACCGTCGAACACCAGATTCATCTCGCCCTGAAAGAGCTCCGCAAAATCATCTTCCTTCTGCTCCTGCTGCATATAGGTATTCATTAACATCACTCTTTTTCGCGAAGCGCCCAAACTATTCCCTTGGACAATTTGAATCAGATTTTTGAGGATAGATTTATTTTCGAAGAGGGAGCATACCGGGCGTATGTGACCGATGAGAAAATAAATATAGACCAAAAAGATATTCAAATTATTTTTAAGTAGTTGGGGGCCAATGATGCGTCTTATATATGTACGCTGAAAGCCCCGAAACTATGGACAAGAAAACCTATGCCGGGAAAATCATTTCCCTTTTCGTCAAAAACGACTACCCAGAAAAGACCAAAATGCGCTTCTGGAGCTATCTTGTGGGCGAAAATCATCGTGAAGAAAAAGACGGGGCATTGGAAGAACTCTACCTCGAATCCCTCCGCCATCCGGGCGAATGTGACATCGACAAAGAGCTCCGCACTTGGTGCACCCGTAGCGGCGTGGAGCAAAAACCGAAAACCCACAGACTCCGCTTCTTCTTCCCTGTGGCCTCCGCAATCCTGCTTCTTGTCTCCACCTCGCTTGCAATCTCCCTGCATCTTAAAGACCGACCTGAAATCGATCTTGTGCAGCAGCATATCCCCCACGCCCAGATGGGCTCCATCACCCTTCCCGACGGCACACAGGTGCAAATCAACGCCGGGAGCACCCTTCTCTATCCGGAGCAATTCGGCAAACACGGCAGGAGCGTATTTCTCATCGGACAGGCCGGCTTCAAAGTTCAGCCCGACAAAAAACGCCCGTTCGTCGTCAAAACCGACGGATTCCAGGTCACAGCCCTCGGAACAGAGTTTGACGTCGCCGCCTATCCTGAAAACGCCGAAATCAGCACCGTCCTTCTCGAAGGCAGCGTGAGAGTCGATTTCGACAACCTCGAAAAAAGTGTCATCCTCCGACCGAACGAACAACTCATCTATAATCGCGAAAACCGGCGGGCAAATTTAAAAATGCCTGACATGAAGGACATTACCGCTTGGAGAAGAGGCGAACTGGTCTTCCGTCAGATGACTATCGCCGAAATACTCACCACTCTCGAAAGACGCTTCGACGTCAGCTTCAGCTACCGCCTGCGCGACCTCGGCACCGACCGCTACAGCTTCCGGTTCAAAGAAGACGCGACCTTGCCTGAAGTTATGGAAGTCGTGACCGACGTTTGCGGAAATCTCCGATTCAAAATCGACGGGGATATATGCACGTTGTCGAGAAAATAGAAACTGAAAACCACCAAAATATGAAAAAAAGGACCCGAAATGAGCGGCGGCGACACTCACTCCGCCCCTTCCATCCCGAGTCTGAAATAACAAAAGACCACCTGACAATCAGAAAAAATGTTCTGAGAAATTGGACGCCGTGACAATTTGGAAATCAGAACGACGTCTCATTAAAACACTCATAATAAATAACCAATTATCAAGTAGTCTATGCTGCAAAATTACAAAATTAAAGCGAAAAGACGAATACCGTCAACGGTAATCGCTGCACTCGCTTGTATTCTGTGCCTGTTCCTTTCGACAAACTCGGCACAAGCACAGGACGATGTCAAGATTAGCCTACAAAAACAGGGAATCTCGGTGATTGACGCGCTCAAGGAAGTCGAGCGTCAGTCCGGGCTTTCCATCGGCTACAACGACTCTGCACTTGAGGGGGCCGCACCCGTGGACCTCAGCCTCAAGGATGCCCCTCTTCGCGAAGCCCTCACCCGAATCCTCGCCGGGACAGAGTGCAGCTTCGAAATCAAAGACCGCTACATCAAAATCGTGCCTAAACCCGTGACGCCGGAGCCTAAGCCCCTCACAATCACAGGGCGTGTCACAGACGCTAACGACGAAGCTCTCGTTGGGGCAGGCGTTGCGGTCGAAGGCAAAAAAACGGGAACAGTCACCGACATTGACGGACGCTACAGCATTGAAGCCTTCGCCACCGACAGACTCGTCTTCAGCTACCTCGGATTCCAGAGCGTAACTATCGGTGTTGCGGGAAAAACCACCCATAACGTTCAAATGAGCGAAGACGTGGATGTCCTGGACGAAGTCGTTGTCACTGCACTCGGACTCCGCCGCGAGCAGAAAGCCCTGAGCTACAATGTCCAGCAGGTCAAATCCGAACAGCTTCTCACCGTCAAAGACGCCAACTTCATCAACAGCCTCGACGGTAAAGTCGCCGGAGTCACCATCAATAGCAGTTCTGCCGGCATCGGTGGAGCCAGCAAAGTCGTGATGCGAGGAACAAAATCCATCGAACAGAGCAGCAATGCCCTCTACGTCATCGACGGCATCCCGATGTACAACTTCGGAGGCGGCGGGGACACCGAATTCGGCTCGCGTGGAAAGACCGAAAGCATCGCCGACCTCAACCCTGACGACATAGAAAGCGTATCCGTGCTCACAGGAGCAGCCGCTGCCGCCCTCTATGGAAGCAATGCGGCAAATGGAGCCATCGTCATCACCACCCGTCGCGGAGATGTGGGCAAACTCAAAGTCGCCCTCTCCACAAACACCGAATTTGTCCGTCCTTTCGTCCTTCCTCAGTTCCAAAACCGCTACGGCACAGGAAGCAGGGGCAAGGCGGACGGTTCCACCATCCTCAGCTGGGGGCCGCTCCTCAATGAAGCATCCCGCAAAGGCTATGAGCCAAAGCAATTCTTCGACACCGGAATGGTCTACACCAACTCCCTCACCCTCTCCACCGGAACGGAACGCAACCAGACCTTCTTCTCCGCTGCATCCGTAAAATCCGACGGAATCGTGCCGAACAACAGTTACAGCCGTCTCAACTTCACCTTCCGCAACACCACATCCTTCCTCTCCGGAAAGATGAAACTCGACGTGGGCGCAAGCTACATCATCCAGGACGACCGTAATATGACCAACCAGGGAGTATACTCCAACCCGATTGCCCCTGTCTATCTCTTCCCTCGTGGAGATGATTTCGGACTCGTCAAAGTCTTCGAGCGCTGGGACCCGGCAAGAAAAATCAAGACAATGTATTGGCCGCAGGGCGAAGGTGACCTGAGAATGCAGAATCCATACTGGATTTCCTATCGAAATCTGCGCACCAACAAACGCCAGCGCTATATGCTTTCCGCTGCGCTCAACTACGACGTCACCCCTTGGCTCAACCTCTCGGGAAGGGTGAGAGTGGACAACTCCGGCTCGAAATATGAGCAGAAACTCTACGCCAGCTCCAACCCGACCATCACCGAGGGCAGCACCCAGGGCTACTACGCCGTTGCAGACCCGCAGGAAAAGCAGACCTATGCCGACATCCTCGCCAACTTCAACAAGAAATTCGCGGACTTCTCCCTCGTCGCAACCCTCGGAGCCAGCATCTCCGACAACCGCTACGACGAGCTGAGCTACCGTGGACCAATCCGCGAGAACGGCATACCTAATGTCTTCAATGTCTATGACATAGACAGCACCAAGAAGAAGGCACGCCAGGAAGGCTGGGCGGAGCAGACCCAGTCCATCTTCGCCTCTGTCGAGGCAGGCTGGAAGAATATGCTCTACCTCACCCTCACAGGCCGAAACGACTGGGCTTCGCAGCTTGCGAACTCCTCCACCAAATCTTTCTTCTATCCGTCGGTGGGTCTTTCCGCCATCGTTTCCGAAATGCTTCCGATGCCGAAAGCCATTGACTATCTCAAACTTCGCGCATCCTTCAGTTCGGTAGGTACTCCATATCCGCGTCACCTCACTTCTCCGACCTACGAATATGACGAGACCACCCAGACTTGGAAGCCGAAAACCCACTACCCGATCGGAGACCTCAAACCCGAACGCACCAACTCCTGGGAACTCGGTTTGGACTTCGGGCTCTTCAAGGATTTGACCTTTGCCTTCAGTTGGTATAGGGCAAACACTATGAACCAGACCTTCGACCCGAAAATCTCCGTATCGTCGGGATATTCGACAATCTACCTCCAGACAGGACACGTCCGCAACAGCGGAGTCGAACTCTCCCTACGCTACAACCACCGCTGGGCCAACGGCTTCGCCTGGGAATCGGGCTTCACCCTTTCTTCTAACCGTAACAAAATAATAGAACTCGTCAAGGACTACCGCCACCCGGAAACCGGCGAAATCATCAACAAAGACCGTCTTGACGTCGGCGGACTCGGCAAGGCTCGATTCATCCTCAAGCCGGGCGGAACACTCGGAGACCTCTACACCCAGTCGGGGCTCAAGAGAGATGAAAACGGAATGGTCGAAATCGACCCTAACGGCAACCTCGTCACGGTGGACAACCTCCCTGACATCAAGCTCGGAAGCGTCTTCCCTAAGGCAAATCTCGCGTGGAGGAACTCCTTCGAGTGGCACGGAGTGCAGCTCAGCGCCCTCATCACCGCACGCATCGGCGGAGTCGTCTATTCGGCAACCCAGGCGGCGATGGACCAGTATGGAGTTTCCGAGACCTCCGCACGCGCAAGAGACAATGGAGGAGTGCTCGTCAACGGCCGCACTATGGTCAATCCTCAGACCTGGTACACGGCCATCGGCACCCAGAGCGGACTTCCGCAGTACTATACATTCAGCGCGACCAACGTCCGTCTCCAAGAGGCGAGCATCGGCTACACGGTGCCACGAAAATGGCTGGGCAATGTCTGCTCAATCCACATCGCACTCGTGGGACGCAACCTCCTGATGATTTACAACAAGGCTCCGTTCGACCCGGAAAGCGTCGCATCCACCGGCAACTACTACCAGGGAATCGACTACTTTATGATGCCGAGCACACGCAGCATCGGTCTGAACGCGAAGATTAACTTTTAAAACCGGCTATGAATATGAAAGCACATAAAACAATAACGGCGCTCATCCTCACAGCTCTCGTTTCCGTCTGCTGCACGGCTGAATTTGACAAAATCAACCGCAAAGGCTACCAGGTGGACAGCGAAGAACTCCAGCGGGAGGGCTACATCATAGGCTCCACCCTCAAGGGCTTGCAGGGGCTTGTCGTGCCGACTGCCGAGCACCTCTACCAGTTCGTGGAGGCACTTGCCGCCGGTCCTTACGCCGGCTACTTCGGAGCGACAGTCGCCTGGACAGACAAATTCGAGACCTACAATCCGCCTGTCGATTGGCAGAACAAGACCTTCTCCGATGTCTTCACGCGGACCTATCCCTACTACCGCGACATCCTCTCCTCCACCGATGACCCGGTGGCACAGGCTCTCGCGAAACTCCTCCGTGTCTGCATAATGCACAGGATGACAGATATGTACGGTCCCATCCCATACTCCAAAGTCATCAGCGGCAACAGCAGCGAAAGCCTCGCCGTAGCCTACGACTCCCAGGAGGAGGTCTATCGTCAGATGCTCCGCGAACTCGATGAAGTCCTCGCCGTTCTCTCCGACAATCTCGGGCTGAGTGCCGAAGCCTTCCGCAAATTCGACGATGTCTATTTCGGCGACCTCACCAAATGGTACCGCTTCACCAACTCCCTGAAACTCAGGATGGCAGTGCGTATGTCCTATGCCGACCCCGAGACCGCAAAGAAAGTCGCTGAAGAAGCAGTCGCTGCGGGAGTCATCACCACCAACGCCGACAACGCCTTCCTCACCGTCGCCGAAAACCGTTCCGCAATGGTCTTCAACGACTGGAGCGACCACCGTGTCGGGGCGGACATCATCAGTTATATGAACGGATATGCCGACCCTCGCCGCGAAAAAATGTTCACCAAAGGCGTGTGGGGCAATAAAGTGGACTTCTTTGGAATACGTATAGGAATCGATGTGGCCAATAAAGACACATTCGTCCCGGCTTACTCATCCCCAATTGTCAGCGAACAGAGTCCGTTCCTGTGGATGAACGCCGCCGAAGTGGCATTCCTTCGCGCAGAAGGCGCATTGAGAGGCTGGAATATGGGAGGGGAGGCCAAAGATTTCTACAACACGGCTATCTCCCTTTCATTCGAGCAGTATGGCGTTTCCGACAAGGCAGCCGACTACATCGCAAATACATCCCTCAAGCCTGCCGCCTACACCGATCCGATCTCGCTCCACAACGACACCGGAGGCCCGCGCAGCCAGATTACCATCGCCTGGGAAGATGAGGGCGGTCTCGAAAGAAACCTCGAACGCATCATTACCCAGAAATGGATTGCCATCTTCCCGCTTTGCGTGGAGGCTTGGAGCGAATTCCGACGCACGGGCTACCCTAAACTCATTCCGGTAGTCGAAAATAAGAGCGGAGGAACCATAGACTCCAACATAATGCCGAGACGTCTGTGGTATCCGCCAATCGAGTACTCCGAGAACTCTGCCAACCTTAGCTCCGCCGTCACCAACCTTCTCGGCGGTCCGGACAACGGAGGCACCCGGCTCTGGTGGGACAAAAAGCCATAGGTTTCCCTTCGACACAAGAGTAAAAGATTCACAAAACTAAAAACTGAGAATATGATAGTCAATAAAATAAAATTCTCCTTCCTCACGGCTCTTCTCCCGCTTGCCGCCGCCCTTCTTTTGGGAGCCTGCTCCAAGTGGAATGAACCGGAGGCGCTGCAATTGAAGCTGAGCGGAGCGAAAGACCGCGACCCGCAGTTGTGGAGCCGCTATATGGATGTGCTGCGAAACTACAAAAGCAGCAGCCACTACCTCACCTACGCCGAGTTCGACAACGGAGCGGAGTCTCCGGTGAATGAGGGCAGTTTCCTGCGCTCGCTTCCGGACTCTTTGGACATCGTGGCGCTTTCCCGCCCGGACGCCATTTCCGCTTTCGACCGCGAGGACATCCCTCTCCTGAAGGAAAAGAGCACGAAGGTCGTCCTCAAATTGGACTATGCGGCAATGGCAACAGAGAGCCTCGCCGACAAAACCGCTCTCCAATCCCGTCTCGACCGCCTCACATCCCAAGCCCGTGAACTCTCCCTCGACGGCTTTGTCTTCACAGGTGCGCCACTCTACGACGGCACTCCTGAACAGATCGCTGCCCGAAAGGAGGCCGCAGCCCTTATCGTTTCCAAACTGAGGGCGGCTGCGGGAAGCACGGGGCTTCTCATCTTCGAAGGCGTGCCGGAGTTTCTCACTGCGGAAGACCGCGCCAAACTCGACCTTCTCATTGCGCCGAGTTCTTCGTTTGACAACGTCGTGAGTCTCAAGCTTATGATGAACGCCCTTCTTTCTGCCGAAGGAGTCAGCAAAGAAAAGGTCCTGCTCTCGGCAGCCATCGGAGGAGAAATCTACGACTCGAACAACTCCAAGAAGCCTCAGGTGCCTTTGATTCTCGACTATGTCGCTTCTCTCGGACCTTTGGGCGGCATAGCCCTCCAGGGAGTAGGAGCAGACTACAGCGCTCCGCTGATGAACTATGCGACCACCCGTGGAGTCATCAGCGCGATGAATCCGTCAAGATAGTAATTTTAAAATGCTAAAGTTATGAAAACTAATAATATAATCCGTTCTCTCCTTTTCGCCCTCCCGTTTGCGGCGCTGCTTTCAGCCTGCAGCGAAGAGTTCATCGCGCTGGAGACCGGAAAGCTGCCGGATGAGGCATCATTCGCCGCAGTCAAAAGCTCGATGCGCAGCGGTCATTCGTTCTCCGGAGTCACCATAGTTGACATTTTCGCCCAGGAAAAAGACGAAGAACCTCAGACCACAGTCATCGACGAACTTGTGCTCACTCTCAACAAACCGGCCTCGAAGGATTTGACTGCCGAAATCGTCATCGGCAGCGAGTTTTCGGATGAATATCGCGCTGAGGTGGAGAGAAGAAATCAGCAGGCTTATGCATATTGGAGAAAACTCTTGGGAAACTTTCCAAAAACAGAGTATAAAAGTGATTTCTTCCCGACTGCTAATTTGCAAATGAGTGCAGAAACTATTACAATCAAGGCAGGTAAGACGGATTCCGATAAAATCGTCATAAAGCTCAGTAACAAAGAACTTGACCCTGAAACCATTTATTCTCTGCCTCTGACGATAGTGCTGAGCGACGACAACGGCACAGTTATAAAATCGGAGTATATAATCAGTGTTGACAAATTGTCTGTAACAGCAGACAGTTGGCAAATTGAAACAAAAGAGAAGATAGAGATGAATCCGGAGCTTTTCACTGTTCTCTATCTTAATGTGGAGGAATACCAACCTCAAGCCGCAAATGTCTTGGCTTATATGAGAACACATATGGATGAAGGATATATACAGAAACATTATACACTTGCCGGAAATATCGTGAATCTCCGTCCATCCACAGTGGGATATGTACCAGAGTCTCAGAGAGTCATCTTTTCTCTAAGTCCCGACCTTAACTATGTTCTTGAAAACTCGGTCCGTTACATCCGTCCTCTCCAGGCTGCCGGAAGGAAAGTCTGCATCTGCATCCAGGGTGGAGGAAAGGGAATAGGTTTCTGCAATATGAGTGATGCCCAGATTGAGGATTTCACTGCCCAAGTAAAAAATGTCGTCGAAAGCTATGGAATTGATGGTATCAATCTCAGGGACGAGGGCAGTGGTTACGGCAAGGAAGGTTTCCCTGCGATGAACACCACATCCTACCCCAAGTTGATTAAGTCCCTTCGCGAAGCCCTTCCTGACAAACTGCTCACCCTTGTGGACAAAGAGGAGCCGACGGAGTATTTCCACGATGCCACCCTATGCGGAGGAGTCGAAGTGGGCAAATACATCGATTATGCCTGGCACGGATATGCAGAAGAAAACCAGTTTCTTCAGATTATAGAGCCGTGGGAGAAAGAAAACCCATATAGTTCATTCAAGAGAAAACCCATTGCCGGCCTCTCTCAGGATAGATATGGCAGCATTGTGGTTCCTCGGACTTCAGCAGGCAGCGGAATGTCGTTTGAAGAGGAACAACAGCAGTCCTTAAATGTCTTCTTTTGGAAAAGAGATGGCAGAATGAAGAATAAGATGTATGTGGTATATGCAGATATTACAGGGCGACTTGCTGGTGATTATGAAGGCTTTCCTTATAATCGTCCATTTACATATATTGGCTTAATCGCGGACGAAGCTCTCTACTATGAACTACGGCCAAACGGAAGATGGAGAGTTAAGCGGTATAAATATGACTACACAGTGCTTCCGATGACCAGCCATGCAGAAAACAATTACAACGCATATTGCAAAGATTGGTAATTTTTGAAACTATGAAAGCAAAACACATATTTTCACTTTTGGCGGCAGTCGCTTCGCTCTTTATGCTCGACGCCTGCAAGAAGGACTACACAAAGGATTCTCCTTTTGAAAATGTAGTCTATATCGATGCCGCTCAGGTTAAGGAACTGAGCCAGTTCACTTTCAACAATGTGACGGAGACAGGCAGCCGTTCGCTTTCCGCTGTGATGGCATATCCGAATGCCGGAGACGTGGAAGTGAAGATCGAGGTGGTGCCTTCGCTCGTTTCCACCTACAGCGCGCGTCTTGGCGGCGGCTTTGCTGCGCTCGACCCAAAGCACTACAGCCTTTCCGAGACTTCTCTGCACATCCCTGCAGGACAGTCGCAGTCCAAAAGCACCAAGGTCAATTTCGTGGACCTGAAGGAGCTCGAACTTGACAAGGGCTACCTGCTTCCTGTGACCATCACTGCGGTTTCCGGCGGAGTGGGGATTTTGGAAGGTTCCCGCACTGTCTGCTATGTGGTGCGCCGTTCAAGCGCCATCACCTCGGCCGTGAGCCTGAAGAACAACTATTTCGAGGTCCGTGGTTTCGACGGTCCGGACGAGAAGGCCGGCACTCCGGGAAGCCCGACCGCGGGAGTGGTTAATGATATGAAGCAACTGACCTACGAGGCGATAGTGCGTGTGAACGATTTCGGAGACGACAAAAAGGACATTTCGACGATTATGGGTATCGAGCAGTACTGTCTCTTCCGCTTCGGCGACGCCAACTTCCCTCAGCAGCAGCTCCAGTTCGCAGTCCACGAAATCAAGTTCCCGGCAGCGGACAAGAGCAAGCTTCTCCAGGCAGGCGAATGGTATCACCTCGCCATCACCCACGACACCGAGACCCGCACGGCAGCCATCTACGTTGACGGGCAGCTCTATTCCTCCATCGACAACTACGGCAAGGCGGAGGACATCAACCTCGGCAAGCAGGTCTATGGCAAGGATTTTATGTTCAAAATCGGCCATTCCTACGGCGAACCGGACGATATGTCCCGTATGCTCGACGGTGAAATCTGCGAGGTGCGCATCTGGCGGACAGTCCGCACCCAAGAGGAAATCTACCGCAACATGTACGATGTAGATCCGACCACCCCGGGCCTCTGCGCCTACTGGAAGTTCAACGAGGGCGCCGGAGCCACAGTCAAAGACTGGACCGGCAACGGCAACGACGCCACTGCCCACTACCCCGACAAGGTAGTCTGGCCAAGCGGCATCGAAGTCCCGATCAAAAACAAAGACTGATCTTAGAAAAGAAGAGGATGGACAGGATGATGTTTATACTGTCTAATTAGAATTTCAAAGCGAGGAATCTTTTGTGCTGAAACAAATCACAAAGATTCCTCGCTTAGTTAATAGATGAATCCTAACATCCAAAGAGGAATTCTTCTTCCGGATGGTGACTCTATATCATCGGCAAGGACATAAGATTCTTTAACACCGGCTATTTGAGAGAATCCTTTGTCTGGTCCACCGACTTCAAATGTATATTTGCCATCTACTTTAAAATCCCCTTTTTCTTTGCCATATTCCACTTTATGTCCAAAGGAAAGATTGCTCAAGGCAAATGTTTCACGAACCGTACCGATTTCGGGAATGTTACTGCATAGGGCATACAGCATATTAGTGTTCTCCAGATACAATTTATCGGGGCGAGCAAGCTTGGCATAGTCTTTTGAACCGGAAAACAAGAGGTTCAGCATTTTTGCTCTACCAAGGTAGTGAAGATAGAGAACCACTGTTTCCCGTGTCGATCCAATCGCACGTGAAAGTTTGCTGGCATCAAGTTCAAAAGGAACCTGATCTGAAATAATATTCATCAATTTCTTGAGCTTTATCACACCGGAAATATCCACAAGTCGAAGTTCTGGCAATTCAACTTCAAGGGTATATGAAACAGCTTGCTCTATCCTTATGTAATAGGATCTTGAACCCTCAAGATAAAAAGGATAGTACCCGTGTTTCAGATAATCCTTAAAATATTCCAGTGGGTGGCAACTTGAAATGACAGAATCGACCAATTCAAAAGGAGAGGTCAGAATTGAGTCAAGACTGGCTTTGGGGAAGTCCAGACCGTGATAAAATCTTAAATATTCACGAAACGAAAGCCCCTGAATGTCATATCTCACACACCTCCTGGACAAGTCGGCTTCAGAATTCAATATCTTGAGAAGTGAAGAACCACTAATGACAACCTTCAAACGAGGATATAAGTCATATATCTCCTTCAGTTCCGTGCCCCATGGACCAGCATATTTATGAATCTCATCCAAAAGCAGCCGCTCTCCTCCAATAGCGACAAAGCGTTCTACAAGTTCGCTAATGCTATGGCTACTGAAATACAGGGAATCCATAGAACAATACAAAACCTTTCTTGAATGCTGAGGATAATTAAGCCTGATAAACTGTCTGATTAGGGTTGACTTTCCAACACCTTTTGGTCCTTGAATTGAAATTAGACGAGCATCCCAATCTATATCATTGATGCATTCCCTAATAATTTCCGTCGATGTTTCGGCATAATAGCGGTCATGTTTCAAAAAAAGAGAGTCCATAATTCATTGTTTTTGCAAATATACACAAAATGTCGGTTAGAAACGACATTTTCTGTAAAAAAATGATGTCTCTAACCGACATTATACATATAATCTTGACAATCAGACGCTTATCCAGTAAAAGAGGGAGTGTAATGGATTTATACGACTGACGAGAAAGATGATGCAGGTTATTTTTTGAAGGTTTCTTAGTTACCTGAAGCGATAATCAGACCAAGACCTGCAATGAAGAGGACGAACATAAGGGCGAGAAGCCAGTTCACACTCTTTTTAGCACCCTTGAACTCCTTCCAAATGAACACGCCCCAAATGGCGGCAATAAGTGGAGCTCCCTGACCGAGGGCATAGCTGACCGCAGCTCCGGCTGTGCCTGCCGACACATAATTGAGACCGGTACCGAGACACCAGATTGCACCACCGAGCATGCCGACGAGATGGGTCTTAGCATCACCCTTGAAATAGTCCGCAAACCTCACACCAGGCTTTGAGGAGTCATTAAGCGTGAACACACAGTTGAAGAGGAAGTTGCTGATGAGGACTCCGAAGGCGAAAATCACCGTTCCGGAATATGGAGTGAGCATTCCCGCAGCCGGGTTATGTATGTTGTTGATGTCGATTCCGTTATAGACCAACGCCGAGAAGAAGGACATTATCACGCCGGCAAGAACCGCATAAATCAGTCCCATACGGTTTTCCCTCGGGTCCCTTTCAGATTTGTCGACCTTGCCCGAAGCGACTCCGTTGCAGACGATTGCAACAACGACGAGAGCGACACCGACAAGCAGGAGCGGTATGTTTGTCGAAGGTTTCGGATGGAAAATAAGGTTGTTGACAACTCCGATAACCAAAGCGAGTCCCACTCCGAGAGGGAAAGCCACCGACATTCCGGCCTTGGAAGTCGATGCCGAAAGAAGGATGTTGGAGACATTGAAAACAACCGCACCGAGAAGAACCCACGCGATGCTGTTGATGTCGGCCTGAGCGAGGTCATCGATGAAATGACGTCCTTCCGAACCGAACGAGCCGAGCGTGAAGGCAAGAATCAGGGAAAACAGAACCATTCCTATCACGTAATCCCAATAGAAGAGCTCATATCTCCAGCTCTTCGCGGCCATTTTCTGTGTGTTTCCCCACGAGCCCCAACAGAGCATCGTGATGAAACAAAGGATGACCGCCAAAAATTGACTGTTTGCAATAAACATAGTATCAGATTTGATGTGTTAATAATATATCGGTCTTGGACAAAATGCGCCGACATCCGGCACAATCGTTTGCGCAAAATTATCAACAATTCTCGTTAAAAACAACCCGCAAAAGGGATTAAATTCAACTTCTCATCAAAATTATTTTGCGCAAGTCCACTATTACTTGCGCAAAAACAAGAAAGAAATCTGCATCAGAACATAAAGAAAAAGAAAAACCATAAAGAAAAAGAAAAACTTTACATTTCTTTTTTTATGTCTGGTGATGATACCATTTTTTCTTCCGACTATTGTAATCGCCATCTGCGAACAACAAAAGGATATTTATACAATACTGTAATAATATGGAAGAGAACAAAACATATTTGGATGCGAATGAATTTGAGGTCTATGACGACATTGATGAGATTGAAACCAAGATTCTCGGTAGCACCGTATTCGCAGACCTACTATCGGACGCGGGCTTCAAAACCATCTTCACCTGTCGTGACAATGAAGACCTGCTCGTTGATTTAATCAATGTGATGCTACAAGGAGAAAGAACAGTCAAAAGTATCAAACTGAAACCAACAGAATTCGTCCCAGGCAGCAATGGAGGAAAGAAATCGGTAGTCGATTTGTATGCAGTTGATGACAAAGGAATTTCCTTCGACCTCGAAGTCCAAAGATGCAGCGAAGACGATTTGTTCAAAAGATTTATGGGTTACGCAAGCCGAATCTATTACGACAACCTCAAGCGTGGGGGCGAAAGTTCAGACCTAAAACCGGTATATGTCATAATACTGCTCGCCGGAGAGCCAAAGGAAGAGGACGGAATTTCATACGCCCCAAGACTCTATTCATCATACACAATGATGGAAAAATCGACTCACGAACTTGCACCTGCAACTATTTGTATTATATTTGCAGCGTTGGCTCATTTCGACAAGACACCCAAGCAGTGTAAAACCGACCTTGATCGTTGGTGCTATATGTTCAAGAACATGGGGCAAATGCCCGAAGTGCCTGATTGGGTGAAGGACAGGATGATGTTGAGACTGTTCAAAGCCGCGAAAGTCGCCAACTTCAACAAAGAGCAGAAACAATTATATACAAGGATTATGTTGGAAGATTTCAGAACCAAAGGTATGATTAAAGCCGCCCGACGGGAAGGGCGAGAAGAAGCCGTGCTCCAGACCGCACAAAAACTCCTTCAAGCGGGAGTTCCTGCCGACATTGTCGCCAAATGCACAAATCTCGATTTGGAAAAACTGAAGAAGTTGAGTGTCATCCAATAATGTCGTCAATTTGCCTTTGTCGTAAGCTCAACCAAACGATCGAGAATGGATTGACGGGCAGGGGACTATACAAGACGCCCTATCAAATCGGCCGGGGTCAGATTCTCCATCAATGAAAATGCGAACCATTTCTTTCCCAAATCTTTGAGAGATGCGCCGATGTGATATACCTTATCATCAACGATGAGGAAACGATCATGAGACTTGGTGAATACCTTTACCGAAATGGCCGGATATTGTGCATCATGCTTGGTAATATCTAACTGAAATTGGGCGGAAATCTTTAGTGTATAGATGGTTGCATCAACACCGAGTTCCCGTTTGTCAAACATGGTCAGTATGGTTTCATCTACGTAGTTATCTATCAAAACTATGCTCTTCGTAGCAGATTTGATGAGAGAGTTAACATTTCAACGGAGACAACCTATCGCAATTTGCGATAACCTCTGCGGATTCCCTCACAATTATTTCTTTCTTTGCCATAGCTCAAACATTTTCGCTAAGATAACGATTCTTGCCCAAACCCTACAACAAATAGTACTGATTTTTTGCTTGTTATCGTATGGGTTGATGTAGTCAATCTGAAGGATCTTCTCTGCGAGAAAGCAGGCTCTGTCCAAAGACGAACAATCTGCCTCTCACGCGCTTGTGGGACACATTATTGACTGAAACACCAAAACTTGCGCAAAAACGAGAAAGAAATCTGCATCAGAACATAAAGAAAAAGAAGAGGACGGTATTTCATACGCCCCAAGACTCTATTCATCATACACAATGATGGAAAAATCGACTCACGAACTTGCACCTGCAACTATTTGTATTATATTTGCAGCATTGGCTCATTTCGACAAGAAACAATTATATACAAGGATTATGTTGGAAGATTTCAGAACCAAAGGTATGATTAAAGCCGCCCGACGGGAAGGGCGAGAAGAAGGGCGAGAAGAAGCCGTGCTCCAGACCGCACAAAAATTCCTTCAAGCGGGTGTTCCTGCCGACATTGTCGCCAAATGCACAAATCTCGATTTGGAAAAACTAAAGAAGTTGAGTGTCTGATTCACAATGCATTTATTACACCGATGCGCCGTAAATAATTGACGGACTGAGTTTCAGTTGCGAAACACGGTTATCAGTAGGATTATTTATTCTATCCAGCAATATTTTTGCCGCCAACTTTGCCATATCCCCCACCGGTTGACTCACACGTGTGATGGCTGGAGTCAAATATTCCATATACATATTATCATCAAAAGAAATAATGGCTATATCTTCCGGAATTCTTAGCCCGACTTCACGTATTGCTTTCATCGCGCCAAGCACTATTGTATTACTCAAAGCAAAGATGGCATCAAAACTATCTCTCTTATTAAGCAGAAGTTTTGTTTCCAGATAGCCGTTCTGAATCGAAAATTCATTTCCTACAACTGATATGATTTCTTCGAGCCCGGCTCTTTTCATCGTGTCAAGATAGCCCCTCACGCGCTCTCGGTTAGGTCCGGAAGACAGTTCCCCTTGAATGCAGACAATCTTTTTGTAACCTCGCGAAAGAAGAGCATCACACGCTTCGATACTGCCCTTGTAATTATTTGTCGTAACATAAGGCAAAGCAGATGTACTATAGAATCTATCCACGAGGACAACCGGAACATCTTGATTTATTCTCTCCAACGCAACAGGGTTGTCTCCACAAGGAACTGCAATTATTCCGTCAATATTTCTTTGAGACAAACTTCTGGCATTATCGACCATTTTCGTCTCGTTTTCCATCGTATCCATAACAATTGTCAAATAGCCGTTTCTGTCCAACTCCGTAATGATACCGCTCGCTAAATCTGCAAAGTATGGATTCGAAACAGACGGCACAAGAAGTCCTATGGTCTTCGTACTTTTCGTGCGCAACTTTTGAGCAAGTGCCACTGGTGTATAAGCACAACGCCGAGCCTCCTGGATAATAATTTCTTCCGTAGCCTTACAAATACGATATTTCGCAGCATTTCCACACAAAACACGTGAAACTGTAGTGATCGAAAATCCAGTCCTCTCCGCGATCGAGGCTAATGTTTCTTTCTTCATCCTTGCGAAAATTTTTCAATTATTTGCGCAAACGCAAAACGATTTTTATTAGCATTAATCAGTGATAACAATTGCTCCGACATAAATTATCCTTAGATTTGCCGCGAACAACACTAGCACAAAGGTATGCAAAAAATAACACTAACAACAATTTTGACTTGTATTTTGCTCAATTCTTGCGCAATAAATACAGATAAATCCACTACGGTTATTCCCGAAATCAAGTATGAGCTCAGTGGAGGCGCCGGTCATTATGATTATGCCCCAAGTTTTATCGTTGACGAATACGGAATCATCTATGGATATCTCTGCGAGAATCGGGAACCATTCAAAATCGTTGATTATATCTATTTATATAAAGGAATACCGACAAAAAATGGATATGTGTGGCAACCGGGGGTCGAAGTACTTGCTCCATCAACACAAGGTTGGGACAACTGTCATATCTGTGACCCCGATGTCAGAGAATTCAAAACAAGCTGGAAAGGTAAAGAATACAACTACATAATGACTTATCTCGGTGTTGACCAATGGGATTGTTGCCACAATCAGATAGGTCTTGCCGTCTCCCCCACCATAGAAGGTCCTTGGACCAAGTATGAAGGAAATCCGATAGTTCCTTACGAAGGGAGAGATAAATGGGGCACAGGCCAAAGCACGACTATTGTCAAAAACGACTCTACAATAGTACTGTATTACCACTCCACCACACCTTACGGGCCATATGCAAGAAGAGAGATTATTCTTAACGACCTTGACAATATTCGTATAGGTAAAGAAGAAAAGATACCGCATCTGGCACCGAACAGCTATCCAATGTATTCGGAAGACACAATATATATGGTATCCGAAATTAGGGACGACAGCTATAACGGGCTAATTCCGACTTGGGTTGGCAATGTATGTCAAGTCGCATCAATGCCTATTGATGCAGATATGACTGCAGAAACAAATCCTTGGACAGAACTCGGTCGAATAACGGAAAGTTTGTCTGGATTCCCTCGAAATCACAATCCGGGATTTCTTACAGACACTAAAGGCTACCTCCCATCTAAGGATGAATTGGTAGTTTTCTTCACACCCGCTGTCACCGGTGAAGATTGGTTGTGGTCATACGATTTGTACTCTGCAACTTTTAATATCAAAAAAGTCAAAAAATAATTAGCATTTCCCTTGAACAACATAAAAACACAATTCAACAACATAAAACAATCCTGTAATGGTTAATAAAAGAATACTTGTCATAGGAAGTAGTAATACGGACATGACCATAAAATCAGATAACCTTCCGCTCCCAGGACAGACAATACTCGGTGGACACTTCGTTATGGGACCTGGCGGGAAGGGCGCAAATCAAGCCGTAGCAGCAAAACGCCTCGGAGGAAATGTAGAATTCATCTGTAAGGTCGGTCACGATATTTTTGGGAAGAACGCCGCAGATGGGTACAAAAAAGAAGGTATCGACATCAGTCATATATTATACTCAACGGAGCCATCAGGAGTAGCCCTAATTCTCGTGGACAAAACGGGAGAAAATGTCATCTCTGTCGCTCCTGGAGCAAATGGAGATCTTTCTGTAGAAGATATCGAAAGTATTGCAAACGTAATCAAAGAGGCGGACTATCTCATTCTTCAATTGGAAATACCTACTGATGCTGTAATCAGAGCCGCAAAAATTGCACACGAAGCCGGCGTATATGTAATACTTAATCCCGCACCTGCTTGTAAGCTGCCGAACGAACTCTTTCAATATATTTCCCTCATTACACCAAATCAGACGGAAACGGAACTGATGACGGGAGTCAAACTCATTAATGAGCAATCTTTCATCACAGCTGTTGAAAATTTCAACAGGATGGGCGTAAAAGATGTCATCATTACTTTAGGCTCAAAAGGTTCACTCGTATGTTGCGGTGGAAAAAATGAATTTGTTCCGGCAATTAAAGTCGACGCTGTCGATGCCACTGCCGCAGGAGACACATTTTGTGGAGCTGTCTGCGTTGCTCTCTCTCAAGGAAAGAATCTAAAAGAAGCTGCAGTTTTCGCAACAAAAGCAGCTTCCCTTACAGTCCAAAAAATGGGCGCCCAGGATTCAATCCCTTCAATTACTGACATCAATATGTTTTCAAACCAGATTTTGACAAAATGAACAGGAAACTATCAGTCGTCATCATTTCCTTACTCATCTCCGCATCTTTGTTCGCACAAGACAGAACAAAGGGATGTGTCAAGGACGAATCCGGCACCCCTCTCGCAGGCGTAGCCGTCTTCACTCAATTGAACGGTAAAACTGTAAGCACCCTTACGGATGCCGAAGGCAACTTTACCATAGAAGTTCCTCAAACGACAGTTCTTACGTTCAGCAGCATGGGCTTTACGCCTACAGAACTGGTGGCAAGCCCACAAATGAATGTCGTTCTCAAACAAGAAAAAACCATTCTTGACGAATCCGTCGTAATCGGCTATGGAACAGTCAAGAAAAAAGACTTGTTAGGTTCTGTTTCTACCGTACGGGAACAATCCCTCCAAGACCGCACGGCATCAGGAGTCGTACAATCAATGCAAGGACTCGTATCCGGTGTCAACATCACATCAAGCGGTCGGCCCGGTTCGGGAGCTGCCATCAAAATTCGAGGCATCGGTTCCTTCACCGGAAACTCTCCATTGTTTATCGTAGACGGCTCCTATGGTGGAAGTGAACTTGGTCTCAATGTTGAAGACATCGAATCCATACAAGTTCTCAAAGACGCATCTTCTGCAGCCATCTATGGCTCACGTGCAGCAAGCGGTGTCGTCATAATCACCACAAAGAAAGGTAAAAGCGGAGACTTGAAAGTAAAGTTCGACGGCGGTGTACAGGTTTATTGGCTTCCGCGTTACGACCTGATGGATGCTGAAACCTACAAGTCCTTTGACAACAAGGCTTACGAGAACGCCATTTTATCCGGAGTCAGTGGAGTAAAAGGTCTACAAAACCATTATGAAGGGCAAACGGACTGGCAGAACGAAATGTTGAGTACCGCACTCATACAGAATTACAATGTCTCACTTTCCGGTGGCGGTAAGAACGTAACATACTACACATCCGTCAATTATAAAGACGATAATGGAGCCTTGAAATACACTGGTTTCAAGCAGGTAGGATTCCGTGTGAACACCTCCGGACGCAAAGGCATTTTCGAATTTGGCGAGAATTTCTTCTTCACAAAATCCAAGACAAGCAATCTCACCGGCAATCCTTGGGCAAACTTCATCGCAATGCCTCCGACCATTCCGGTTTATGACGAGGCTCACAGAGGCGGATGGGGTTACGGAGACCCTGACAGAGCAAATACCTATGCCTTGAATCCTGTTGCACAAAATGAAATACTTCACGGAGACACTTCACAACAGTATCTCTATGGAGACATTTTCGGGAAAGTTGACATTGTTCCGGGAATACTCAATGCGAAAGTCAATTTCTCCTACAAAAATTATTTCGGAGAAACATCCACTCTCAGGAAGAAAGGGAATTGGACTATGGGACAGGGAGATGATGCTGCTTACATCTCTTATTCTACTGCAAAACACGACAAAATTCTCGTCGAGCCGACCCTGAACTATGCTCAAAAGATTGGAAAGAACGACATAAGTGCCGTGGCAGGATATTCTTATGATTTCTTCCACGAAGAATACCGCGGCGAAACGAAACTCGACCCGCTTGTCATTGGAGATAAATATATCACATCGTTCAACTCGGCAACGGGTACTCAAACTTGCACAGGCAGCTACATTGAGCATATTCTTATGTCATATTTCGCCAGAGTCAACTACTCATTTGATGACAGGTACCTGATTCAACTTACCGGTCGCCGCGATGGTACATCGCGTCTTCCGAAAACGACACGTTGGGCCTCTTTCGGGTCCGTTTCGCTCGGATGGCGTATAAGTAATGAAAAGTTTTTCAATGTCGACTGGATAGACGACCTCAAGATTCGCGCAAATCTCGGAACATTAGGAAACACAAATATCGGAGCCTGGGATTACCAAGCGACCATCAACACAGCTCCAAGAGCGATTATGAACGGGGACAATCTTGTACTCGGAATGACACAGTCAAACCTCACCAACAATGACCTCGTGTGGGAAAGAAAAACAACGGCAAATGTCGGTGTGGATTTTACTGCTCTGAGAACAAGGCTCACGGCATCGGCTGAGTACTATTACTCAAAAAGTTCCGACCTTCTCCTTGCCCTCCCGGTTTTGATGACCACCGGAAATGAAGGCGGCGCTCCGACCGTAAATGCCGGCTCACTTCAAAACACCGGTATAGAGTTCGAGCTCGGATGGCACGACACCGTAGGAGACTTCTCCTATTCGGTAAACGCCAACCTCTCAACTTGTTGGAACAAAGTTCTTGATCTTGGATACGGACAGACTGTTTACTACACATCATTTGCGAAATCTGAGATAGGCAAACCTCTTGGTATGTGGTATCTCTATAAAAATCTTGGCGTGTTCCAGTCTATAGACGAGGTGAAGAATCACAAGAATGCCGATGGAGTCATTATCCAGCCGAATGCGAAACCTGGAGACATTATTTATGATGACTATAACGGTGACGGACAGATTTCCTCTGAAGACAGACAGATTGTGGGAAGTCCTTGGGCAAAACTCTACGCCGGACTGAATCTCGGCTTTGCTTGGAAAGGTTTAGATTTGAACATTTCAGGATACGGCCGTTTCGGACAGAAGGTCTATAACGGTGCTAGAGCAACGGCTGCTGATTTCTCGACAAATCAGAACAATTTCAACGACTATAAGCCTTGGACTGTAGACAATCCGTCAAAAACGACCCCTCGCTCTTTATATGGAGACACCCGCAACTCAAGAGCAGACCAGGATAGATGGTTGGAAAACGGTTCATTCTTCAGAATCAGTGACATTTCAATCGGTTATAGCCTGCCGTCATCCGTGTTGAGCAAAGCTAAATTTGAGGCTGTAAGGTTTTCTATCGTCGCAAAGAATCTCATAACAATGACAAAATACTCAGGCCTCGACCCTGAATTCGCTGACAGCGGCATATATACTATCGGTTATGACGGATGTTCATTCCCGAATCCGAGGTCAGTTCAGTTTGCCGTTTCATTCACCTTCTAAATCCCAACGAGTTATGAAACGTTTTATCAAAATATTTGCAACTTTTTCTATTGCGGTTTGCTGCCTTGGTTCCTGCGATGTTCTCGACATTCAAAACGAGAATGGTTTGTCCACAGGAATGTTCTGGAAAACCCAAGATGATATCAATTCCGGCTTGAACGCTGTTTATGCAATGTTCTACAGGCAAGGAACTTGGACTAGAAATATACACACCCAACTCAACGGCATGGCGGACGATGGCGTAAGTTACGCCGGATGGACAGAATTGAACGAATGGACAAAGTTCAAATATACGAACTACAATTTTGCAGAAGGTCAGGTCAAGATGTGGAGAGAGCATTGGACCGCAATAAATCGCGCAAATCAAGTACTCGACCACATCGATGACAGCGCCATCAGTTTCGACAGCGAAGACACAAGACTTGATATGAAAGCCCAAGCTCTTTGGCTTCGCGCCTTCTACTACTATTATATGGTGGCGATGTGGGACAATGTTCCACTCATACTAAAGACATCTTCAGCATCGGATAAGCCTTCAAATTTGGAAGGCCAACCGGAAGAACAGGCAAAGGTTGTATTCACCCAACTCGAAACAGATTTGTTGTGGGCAATAGAACACCTTCCTCTCAAACGGGAAAAAGACAAAGCCCGCCCGACAAAAGGCTCTGCCTATGGATTGCTGGCAAAAATCTATATGCAACACAAAAATTGGCAGGAAGCCCAAAAATGTTTTGAATGGATTATTGAAGGCGAAGGCAAAAGCATCTACTCCCTTGAATCCAAATGGGAGAATAATTTTAATTGCAAAACCGAGAACAATTGTGAATCCCTCTATGAGATTCAATTCTCACTATGCAACTATGTAGGTTTTGACCAGACTGACAATTATCTTGATGCAAACGCACAAGTCGGCACCCAAATCGAAGTTAATCAATCACCTAAAGGCCTCGGTTGGAACAATGTGGAAAGCAATAGGTGGATTGTCGATTACTTCAAGAGAGAAAAGACCGTTGACGGAAAGAATGACCCGCGATTGTTTTACACTTGCTGGTACGCACAAGCGGAAGCTGACTTCCCTGAGCATCCGGACCAATTGATTTATGGTAAAAAATGGGCTGATTACAAATACTCGGCAACAGACAACCAAAGAGTATTCATAAAAAAATACTCTACAGACGTAAATCCTCTCTACTATTGGAATGACAACAACTTCCGTTCAATCAGACTCGCAGATATGCTGCTTTTGTACGCAGAGTGTCTGAACGAAATCAACAATGGCCCGGATGCAAAGGCCGTAGGATATGTCAACAAAGTCAGAAACAGAGTCGGTCTTCCGAAGATAGAAGACGGCACATATTACGATGCCTCGAAAATCACATCCAACTACAAAGATTTCAAGGAACACATAAAGATTGAAAGAGCGCTGGAGCTTGCCTTTGAATGTGTAAGATGGATTGACTTGAAGAGATGGGGATTTGACGAAACCACGCTTGAAGAAATCAAAACGAGGGATGTGGACTTCAACAACTTCACTCTCGGGAAAAACGAGCGAATGCCGCTTCCGCAGAAAGACTGCGACAACAATCGCAATCTCCACCAGAATCCGAAATACTAAAAAACATATAACACACAACAATTAACTACTCTTATTATGAAAAAGATGTTATTTTTCGCAAGTGCAGCACTTGCCCTGCTTGCATCCTGCAGCACAGAAGAAAAACCCGAGGATAAATCATCCTTCGGACTATCCCCCGTTATCTGCAATGTCGAACCGGCCGGTGGAGTTGTCGAACTGAAGATCACCGGAAAAGAGGCTTGGACTGTTGAACTCACAGAATGGTCAACGGAAAACACAGACTGGTGTAAGACCGATGTTGCAGAAGGAGAAGGCGAATTCACACTTAAACTTGTTGTGGAACAAGCCGTATCTCCCACTGATTCACGTTCAGTGGTTGTTGAGGTTTCAAACGGAAAGAAAACTCATCAGTCAAAAATTATCCAGGCTCCTCTACAGTTGGGTGAAGGTGAAGTCCTCATCCAAGGCCTTGACGGGAAAGGACGAATTTGGTCTGTCTATAATCTCGCCGACAAGGGTAAATTTGAGACAGATATCGAGGCTACTTCCGCTGCATTCCAATTCAACCGCAACAAAGCATGGCCTTTCGACCCGTCAAAGAATGGCGGAGCTTTCGGCGGCGCCACTCCTTCTGGAGAAGGTATGGTCCCGGTAGAGGGTTTCGTAGATGCTTGTAAGGCATATTCTGAGCCTCACCGCGCATTTGACAAGGATGACCCATCAAAAGAAGTTGATGACCCGGATGCTTGGGACGATGCCAATGATCCTTGCCCTGCAGGTTGGAGAGTCCCAACATCTTGGGAAATCATTCAGACTCTCGGTTTTTCCGAAGTAGCTTCTGGTAATGGATATTCAACCGAGAAATTCAACTGCATCCGCATCGAAGCCGGAGAGCGTGGTTTTACAAAATCCGGTCTCATCGTTGGATGGGGACAGAATGTTCCTGACAGAATCACAAAAGAAAACATCGTCAAAGAAGGCGGAATGTTCATTCCTGTAAGCGGATGGATCTCAGATGGCGGCTACACCGACAGAACCTGGTTGTACACTCTTTGGGGCGCGACTTCCCACAAGGACAATCTCGCCGGTCTGTACCTGACTTCATACAACGACTATTGCGACCATTGGGGTTGGGGTGACGGGCATAAGAATTATGCGACAGTTGTCCGTTGTATCAAGAAATAAATTCTTATAATTGCACTCCCGTTCTTGTGTTGTAAGGGCGGGAGTGTATTAATTTCTATTGAGCAGTTTTATGAAAAGATTTGTCTGTATATTTCTGGCAGCATTGGCCATTTTGACTGCCTGCAACAAAAATTCAGAGCAACAGGTTGTCAATGTCATTCTTGAAACTGATATCGGCAACGATGTGGATGATGCTCTCGCACTTGGACTGGCATATAACTATGTCGATGCAGGGAAAATGAATCTTCTGGCGATTACCATCAATAAGGAAGGGAGCGCACCCGGTGAATTCGTCGACATAATGAACACATTCTACGGCCATCCGGAAATTCCGATAGGGGTTATTCGTAACGGTGCTTATTGCGAAGACGATGCCGTAAACTACGCCAAGGCTGTAGTGGATATGAAAAACGAGGATGGCACACCGGCTTTCGCAAGGTCAATAACAGACTACGACAGTCTTGATGACGCCCCTACCCTATACAGGAAAATCCTTCCTACTCAAGAAGACAACTCCGTGGTGATTGTTTCTGTAGGGTTCTCCACAAATCTCATAAAACTCCTTGAGACTCAAGCCGATGAGTATTCTCCACTTTCGGGAAGGGAATTGGTGAAACAGAAAGTCAAACTTCTGGTTACAATGGCAGGAAACTTCGAAAATGAGGAATTTCACGAATACAATGTAATGAAAGATGTTCCTGCGGCCAAAGTAATTTTCGAAACCTGGCCGACTCCGGTCGTGACTTCTCCGTTCGAGCTTGGTATACAGACTTGCTACCCGGCCTCAAGTATTGAAAAGGATTTTGATTGGGCGGAGCTCAATCCTATTGTCGAAGCCTACAAGTCATATCTCCCTATGCCTTATGATCGTCCAATGTGGGATCCCACTGCTCTTATGTATGCCGTAGAGGGCGAAAAATGGTTTACCATGTCGCCAAACGGCCAGATTTCAATAACAGACGAAGGTTCGACACTCTTTACTGCCACTCCTGATGGAGATAGAAAATATATGATGGTTGACACTCTTCAGGCAAAAGCAATCATTGAACATTTTGTTGAGTTGATACCCTTCAATCCGAAATCAACGCGATGAAACTTCTGTACAAAATAATATGCGCCGCATTAGCGCCGGCATTACTGATTTCCTGTTCCGAAAAAATAGAGCAACCTGATGTTCCCGGTGGAGGACACGCATACAAGTCCGACTTCAAATGGGGCAAACCGACAGATATATTCGGGTTCCAGCCTCAAAACAGATACGCATATTGTCCTTCTGTCATAGAAATGGAAGACGGAAGTTGCCACATGTTCTTCTGTGGAAATCCCGAAGAGAATAAAATGGTGGACAATATCTACCATATCGAGATTAAAAAAGACGGCAGCAAAACAACTCCGAAGAGTGTGCTGCAACCTACGCCCGGCACTTGGGACAGTTTCCACTGCTGCGACCCAAATGTCATAGAAGGGCGATTCAAAATGAATGGTGTAGTTTATAAATATGCAATGTTCTACCTGGGAATTGACAAGGGGGACTGCAAGGGAAATGAAATTGGCGTTGCATTCAGCAATGACCTCAATGCCAGTTCTTGGGTCAAGTACCCAAAACAGATTATAGCATTTCCAGACAATCGCGACAAGGCTTGGGGCGTCGGGCAGCCATCCGCATTCTCTCTCGACAAGGAAGGAAAAGTTCTTTTAACATACACACGCGGAGATGTCAGCGGCACCGGTGTCCGGTTTTGCAAGCTTGATATGGGCGATATGGCAAATCTTGTAGTGGAAGAATCCAAGCCTATCACATCTATGGGATTCAATCACATACTTCACAATTGTGATTTCGCAGTTGACCAGAGTGCAAAAAAGGTTGTAGGCGTATTCTCAGGCACCTGGCCTGAAGTTTATCCAACATTTATCGAATCCTACAACGCTGTTGCCTATGTAGATTATGACAACTTCCTCAAGGGCAATGGGACTTGGAAGCGATTGCCGGACATTGATTATTCTGTGTCAGGATATTACAGGAACCACAATGCCTGTCTTCTTCGTGACAGCTATGGATTTCTAAAAAGCCACAAAACTCCACCGGTATTCTTTACTGTCTCCGGGACTGCACGCATTGCAGAATGGTCATATCGCATTTATCGGGTTGACGGAAAACTTATTAAACAAGAGATTACAGAATGAGGAAGCTTTTTTTACTGTCGGTGCTATCCGCCCTCGCCTTCTGTTCCTGTACAAAGGAGATGTGGACTCTGCAACAAGAGCAAGCAACCGATAGCCTGCTGGCCACGTATTATTCCCCTCTTTTGTTCAGAGGATGCGAAGATAGGGGAAATGTCGCCGTAATAAGTTTCTCAGACGGTTCATCAATTGAAATAGACAGAAACAGTACTGCTGTTTTCTCGGCAAGTGACGGAGTTTTTCCTTCAGTAACATCCCATAACGGCAAATGGAAAATCAATGGAACCTCCACAGGCATACCGCTCACAGAAAGTCTTGGTAATCTCAAATCAAAACTCGTATGTGTGGCGTATGATTGCAATGCTCTGTACATCTATATGTCAAATGGGAAAACGCTCCACATTCCGAGCACAATTGAAGGCTCTCTTTGGGCTTTCTCTTTCAACAAAGAAGATAATCCCCAACTTGCATCAACACTGCATTGCGACATTTCCGGCTGCTCTATCAGCGGAATGCTTGAACGCGGTGATTTCTCCAACAAAATGTGTCCCGACATTTCTTATCGAGGAAAAAGTATCTCTGTGAATGGAGAACCCCAAAGAAACAGACGCTCAAGACAGAGTTTCGCCGGTACTGTAGAATATGTTTTAACCCTTTTCGATGACAGCAAACTAACATACAAGGTCAAACTATCCGAAGCATATCCAAGTATATGGCTCTACACTGAAGGAGGGGCAAAAATTGAAAAGGAAACATACACAATTGGTTCAATACGGATTTCAGACCCATTGAAATGCTATTGGGACAAAGAAGAATTCAAAAGCCAAATACAGATTCGCGGACGCGGCAACAGCACTTGGCACAACTTTCCTAAAAAACCTTATAGAATCAAACTTCGAGAAAAAGAGGCAATATTCGGAATGCCGGCAAACCGTGATTGGGCACTGCTTGCAAACTACACAGACAAATCACTCTTGCGTAATAAATTGGCAATGAGAGTTTCAGAAATCTGCGGTATGTCCTGGACGCCAAAGATATTCAATGTTGATGTGTTTTTAAATGACGAATATATCGGCAGTTACGATCTCATAGAACATAAGGAAGTCTCTAAACATAGAGTTAATATTGACATTTCAGCAGGAGATTGCTACTTAGAGATTGAAGCGAAGAAGGACAAACCGGTCTGCTTTGATACCGGAATGAAAATACCTATAATGTTCTCCGACCCCGAACAGCCCTCCGCCGCACTAAAGGAAGAGATAATACGCTATTTCTCCGATTTTGAAACAGCGCTGTCATCTCCATCCTTTTCTGATCCAATAAAAGGCTATCGTTCTTTCGTCGATATAGACTCATTTATAAATAATTACATCATTCAGGAACTGTCAAAAAATATTGACGCAGACCTTTTCAAAAGCCTCTTCCTTGTAAAAAGGAAAGAAGGAAAATTGGAATTTTATCACGTTTGGGATTTCGACCTTGCATTTGGAAACTGCAATTATCTTAACGCCCACGAAGCTGTTTCCACAGGACCGGAAGGCTGGTACATTCGCAACCATACACAAGAGGGGATAAATACCGGATGGTATTACCTAATGTTCAAAGACCCTTGGTTCGCGGCACAGCTAAAGGAGAAATGGATGACAGTTTATCCACAATTGAAAACAATTCCGGAAGAGATTAGATGTTTAAGCCATCAAATTTACGGCTCGGCAGGACGTAATTTCAGCAGATGGCAGATTCTTGACAGTTATATTTGGCCCAATGTGGTCTGGCTAGGCAGTTATGACAAAGAAGTCGATTATCTCTTGGATTTTTATAGCAGACGTCTTGAGTGGATGAATAATCAAATACTTTCCGATTCCGGTGCACCCCTGCCCAAGAATTAAATGGGAAAACCCAAAAATCCCCCGAGACCTTGCGGTTTCGGGGGATTTTTGATGTTGTAGAATGTTTCGATTATTCCTCAGTTGCAGGAGCCTCTGCCGGAGTCTCAACCGGAGCCTCGGTTGCAGGAGCGGCCTCTACGGTCTCTGCCTTCTTTGCGCGGCTGCGGCGAGTTGTCTTCTTGGTCTCCTTCTTAGGAGTTGAAGCGAGAGCTGCCTCGTTGAAGTCAACGAGCTCGATGATTGCGAGGTCAGCGCCGTCACCCTGACGGAAACCTGTCTTGAGAACCCTTGTGTATCCTCCCTGACGCTCAGCAATCTTAGGGGCAACGGTGCGGAAGAGCTCCGTGACTGCCTCCTTGTTCTTGAGATAGCTGAAAACGGTACGGCGGGATGCAGTAGTATCGTCCTTTGACTTTGTGATGAGCGGTTCAACGTACATCTTCAAAGCCTTTGCCTTGGCTACAGTGGTCTCGATTCTCTTGTGAAGAATGAGTGAAGTGGCCATATTCGCGAGGAGAGCCTTGCGGTGACCGCTCTTGCGACCAAGGTGGTTGAAAGCCTTATTGTGTCTCATACTTTATACGTTCTTTTTCTTTTGTTCAATATTATACTTGGTAACATCCATACCGAATGAAAGCTTCATCTTGTCAACCAACTGGTCGATTTCGTTGAGGGATTTCCTTCCGAAGTTCCTGAACTTCATAAGCTCGGCCCTTGAGTAGGAAACAAGGTCAGCGAAAGTGTCGATGTCAGCAGCCTTCAGACAGTTGTATGCTCTCACTGAAAGTCCCATATCGGAAAGCTTGGTGAGAAGGAGATGTCTCATATGGAGTGACTCCTCGTCAAGTTCCTTTGAGTCAGACTCAATGGTGCTCTCAAGAGTGAGCTTCTTGTCGTCGGTGAACAGTTTGAAGTGATAGATAAGGATGTTTGCAGCCTCCTGCAGAGCCGTGTTCGGAGTGATTGAACCGTCGGTTACAATCTCCAGATTCAGCTTCTCGTAGTCGGTCTTCTGTTCCACACGCCAGTTCTCGACGGTCCAGTTCACGTTGCGGATAGGAGTGTAGATGGCGTCCACCGGAATGGTTCCGATAGGCGTATTCTCGTCCCTATTCTCGTCAGCCGGAACAAAACCGCGTCCCTTTGCAACCGTGAGAGAGATCTCAAGTTTCACGGACGGTTCGAGAGTGCAGATGTGAAGGTCAGGGTTCAACACCGTGAAAGAAGACAATCCCTTTGAGATTTCCTCAGCGGTAAACTCTTGCTTTCCGCTGATAACGATGTTTGCCACCTCCGAATCAACGGTGTCCACCATTCTCTTGAAGCGCACCTGCTTGAGGTTCAGGATGATGTCCTGCATTCCCTCAACGACGCCCGGAATTGTGGCGAATTCCTGGTCTACACCGGAAATCTTGATTGAGTTGATAGCAAACCCCTCTAATGATGACAGGAGAATACGGCGGAGGGCATTACCGATGGTCTGTCCGTAGCCAGGCTCCAAAGGCCTGAACTCGAAGCGGCCGACGGTATCGGTTCCTTCAAGCATAATCACCTTGTCCGGTTTCTGAAATGCTAAGATTGCCATAATTGCTTTTTGGGTGTTTAATTATTACTTGGAGTAAAGCTCGACGATAAGCTGCTCGTTGATATTCTCAGGGATTTCCTCGCGTACAGGAACATTGAGATACTTTCCGGTAAGCGCCTTCGCGTCAAGCTCAAGCCATGAGTACTTCGCTGCGGAAGCGACGCTTGCAGTGATTACCTCAAGGCTCTTTGACCTCTCGCGCACGGCAACAACGTCACCAGGCTTCACTGTTGCAGAAGGAATGTTGCAAACTTCCCCGTTGAGCGTAATGTGGCAGTGGAGAACGAGCTGTCTTGCTGCCGCCCTTGTAGGAGCGAAACCAAGACGATACACGATGTTGTCAAGACGAGACTCAAGAAGGAAGAGGAGGTTCTCACCTTTCTGCCCCTTCATGCGGGACGCCTTCTCGTAAGTGTTGCGGAACTGCCTTTCGAGAACGCCGTAAGTATACTTAACTTTCTGCTTCTCCTTGAGCTGAGTGCCGTACTCGGATTTCTTCTTGCGCTTGCTTGCAAGTCCGTGCTGTCCCGGAGGATAATTTCTCTTTTCAAAGTCCTTATCCGTTCCGTAGATCGGCTCGCCGAACTTACGCGCAATTTTGGTACTTGGTCCAATATATCTTGCCATAGTAATTCTTGCTTTAGATTGTTACACATTAAACCTTACGACGTCCCTTAGGGCGGCATCCGTTGTGCGGCATAGGAGTAACATCGATAATCTCGGTAACTTCGATGCCTGCACCGTGGATTGTTCTGATTGCGGACTCACGTCCTGCACCAGGACCCTTCACATACGCCTTTACCTTGCGGAGACCGAGGTCGTAGGCTGTCTTTGCACAATCCTCAGCCGCAACCTGCGCTGCATAAGGAGTGTTTTTCTTTGATCCCCTGAAACCGCTCTTTCCGGCAGAGGACCAGCTGATCACCTGTCCGATACTGTTGGTCAGAGAAATGATCACGTTGTTGAAGGTTGATGAAATATGAGCCTCGCCACAAGCGTCAACCTTTACAACTCTCTTTTTTGCTGTTGTTGTTTTCTTTGCCATAATTCATCGACTATTTGGTTGCCTTCTTCTTGTTGGCAACGGTTTTCTTCTTACCCTTTCTTGTACGGGCGTTGTTCTTGGTGCTCTGACCGCGGACAGGGAGTCCAAGACGATGGCGGATACCACGATAGCAACCGATATCCATCAAACGCTTGATGTTCATCTGGATGCTTGAACGGAGCTCACCTTCAATCTTGTATTCGTTGGCGATGATGCTACGGATGCCCGCAACCTGCTCATCGTTCCAGTCACCGCACTTGATGTCATAATCGATACCGAGCTCGGAAAGAATCTTCCTTGCTGTGCTGCGGCCGATTCCGAAGATATAGGTCAAGCCTATCTCTCCCCTCTTGTTGTTAGGTAAATCAACACCGGCTATTCTTGCCATAACTATTCTAATACTTAAATTGTTAACAAATCAGTGATTATCCCTGGCGCATCTTGAACTTAGGGTTCTTCTTGCAAATCACGTAGAGACGACCTTTGCGCTTTACGATCTTGCAGTCTTCGCTGCGCTTCTTTATGGATGTTTTAACTTTCATAACTAATATTTTATTTATATCTGAAAGAAATTCTTCCTTTTGATAAATCATAAGGTGACATTTCAACTTTCACCTTGTCACCGGGCAGAATCTTGATGTAGTTCATCCTCATCTTTCCGGAGATGTGGGCGATGATGACGTGACCATTCTCAAGCTCGACTTTGAACATTGCGTTCGGCAGAGTCTCGATAATGACGCCTTCCTGTTCGATTGCTGATTGTTTCGGCATAAAATATCACATTAAAATTTAACACTGTTCTCGATGAAGTCAAAGGTAGACAGTTGCTCCGCGTGACCTTTTCTGACAACAACCGTAAGCTCGTAGTGAGCCGCATTCCGGTGATCCGCCGTGTGGACTGCCCAACCATTTTTGTCCAAATACACGTTTCTGGATCCTGCCGTAATCATAGGCTCGATACAAATTGTCATTCCGTTTCTGAGCTTCGGGCCATGCCCCTGTCTCCCATAATTGGGAATTCCGGGCGACTCGTGCATCTGCGTGCCGATACCGTGGCCCTCAAGCTCACGTACGACACCGAAACCGAACGACTCCGCATACGACTGCACCGCGTGTCCTATGTCACCGACGCGGGCTCCGTCAACCGCTGCTGCTATGCCCTTGTAGAGGGATTCCTTCGTCACCTTAAGAAGCTCGGCAGTTTCGGCGTCCACTTCCCCGACCGGGAAAGTGTAGGCCGAATCACCGTTATATCCTCTGTAGTAAGTTCCGCAATCCACCGACACGATGTCTCCGTCCTTGAGGACGTAGTCGGACGGGAAACCGTGCACGACAACATCGTTTACAGACATGCAGAGCGCCGCCGGAAAACCGTCAAACCCGAGAAAGCTTGGTATAGCTCCGTTGTCACGGATAAAAGTCTCAGCCACCCTATTCAACTCAAGAGTTGTCACACCAGGAGCGACCATCTTACCGACTTCCGCCAATGTCTTGGAAACGAGAATAGCATTCTCGCGCATCAGCTCTATTTCTTCCTCTGTTTTCGGCGCAACCATTTCCAATGAACTTTATCGAATTTACATACCTGAACGTCCTTTCAGACGACCGGTCTTCATCAGTCCGTCGTAATGACGCATCAAAAGATAGCTTTCAATCTGCTGGAGAGTGTCAAGAACGACTCCGACGAGAATCAGGAGGGAAGTACCTCCGTAGAAGCTCGCGAACTTGTTATTGACTCCAAGCATCATAGCGAATGCCGGGAGAATAGCAATCAGGGCAAGGAAGATTGAGCCCGGGAGAGTCACCCTCGACATGATTGAGTCAAGGTACTCCACGGTCTTCTTGCCAGGCTTTACACCCGGGATGAATCCACCGTTCTTCCTCATTTCCTCGGCCATCATCGTAGGATTGACGGTTACGGCTGTATAGAAATAAGTGAAGAGGATTACAAGAATCGCAAACACGAAGTTGTACCAGAATCCGGTGTAGTTGCTGAAAACTGCTGCAAGACCTCTGGTTGCATCAAAACGTGAGAAAATAAGCGGGAAGAGCATCAAAGCCTGAGCGAAGATGATCGGCATCACGCCGGCTGCGTTGATCTTCATCGGGATGTACTGACGCACACCACCATACTGCTTGTTTCCCACAACTCTCTTCGCATACTGCACAGGAACCTTTCTCACTGCCTGAACGAGCGCGATGGCTGCGACAAACACGAAGAAGAGGATGATGAGCTCAACGACGAGAAGAAGGATACCACCGACAGCTGTTCCCCATTTTGCTGAAACCTCGGCACCGAGTGCGAAAGGCAGACGTGCGATGATTCCGACCATAATGATGAGAGAGATACCGTTGCCTATTCCGCGGTCGGTGATTCTCTCACCGAGCCACATCACGAACATCGTTCCTCCGATGAGGATTACAGTTGAAACGAGGTTAAACCAGAAGTTTGACCAGCCGAGCTGATTGACAGCTACGAAAGCGCTGGCAGGAACCTGCTGGTGAAGCGCAGCCATATAGGCAGGACCCTGGATGCAGAGAATCAGGATAGTGAGATACCTCGTGTACTGATTCATCTTTCTCCGTCCGCTTTCGCCCTCCATCTGCATTTTGCGGAAGTAAGGGACGAAAACACCAAGAAGCTGGATGACGATGGAAGCCGAGATGTACGGCATCACACCCAGCGCAAAGATAGAGGCATTACCGAACGCACCGCCTGAGAACATATCAAGAAGGCCTACGAGACCCTCCTGAGCGAAGTCCTGCATCTTGGCGAGCTGGGAAGCGTCTATGCCCGGAAGCACGATGAAGCTTCCGAGACGATAGACAAGGATGAGAAGAAGCGTGTAGCCGATTCTCTTCCTGAGTTCCTCAATCTTGAAGATGTTCTTGATTGTCTGAATAAACTTCTTCATTATTGCTATTCGATTGTGTTAGCTTTTCCGCCGGCAGCCTCAATCTTCGCTACAGCGCTCTTTGAGAACGCATTTGCTGTGACCTCAACTTTGGCCTTGAGTTCGCCGTTGCCAAGAATCTTCACGAGATCGTTCTTTCCGGCATATCCGGCTTCCCTGAGAATGTCAAGCGTGATGACCTCAAGCTTGTTCTCCTCAGCAATTGCCTGAAGGACAGCGACATTGACTGCCTTGTACTCAACACGTGTAGGGTTTGTGAACCCGAACTTAGGAAGACGACGCTGGATAGGCATCTGACCTCCCTCGAATCCGTTCTTGCGAGAGTAGCCTGAACGTGCCTGAGCACCCTTGTGACCGCGGGTTGATGTTCCGCCGTGTCCTGAGCCCTCACCGCGTCCGATTCTCTTCTCTCTTCCTTTAGAACCTTTTGCAGGTGTCAAATTATTCAATTTCATATTCTGTCCCTCCAATTATTTTACTTCTTCAACCGTTACAAGGTGAAGAACCTTCTCAAGCATTCCCTTGGTTACAGGGGTGAGCTCGACTTCAACGGTCTGGTGGAGCCTGTGGATTCCGAGTGACGCGAGGTTCGCAATCTGCCTCTTTGTAGCACCGCTCCTACTCTTTGTCTGAGTAATCTTTACTTTTGCCATAGTTCAGTCCTCCTTAACCTTTAAACACTCTGCTCATAGGAATGCCGCGGAGTCCTGCGACAGTGTAGGCGTCACGCATTTCAGTGAGAGCCGCAACGGTAGCCTTCACGAGGTTGTGAGGGTTTGAAGAGCCCTTTGACTTCGCGAGGACATTGTGGATTCCGACTGACTCGAAAACGACACGCATCGCACCACCGGCCTTAACTCCTGTACCAGGGGCAGCAGGCTTCATGAAAACGCGAGCGCCACCAAATTTTGCCTCCTGCTCGTGAGGGATAGTGTGGTTGAGAACAGGAACCTTCACGAGATTCTTCTTCGCATCCTCTACACCCTTGGAGATTGCTGTAGTGACCTCATTGGCCTTACCGAGACCATAACCGACAACGCCGTTCTCGTCACCCACAACAACAATGGCTGCAAAACTGAAGTGACGACCACCCTTAGTAACCTTGGTCACTCTCTGGATGGCAACAAGTCTGTCCTTAAGCTCAAGGTCAGATGTCTTTACTTTCTTAACATTTGTATTTGCCATAGTCTCAATTTTTAGAAAATCAGGCCACCTTCACGGGCAGCATCAGCCAAACTTTTAACACGTCCGTGATAGAGGTAACCTCCACGGTCGAAGGAAATCGTAGTGATTCCTTTTGCGAGGGCACGCTCTGCAATCTTCTTTCCGACGATTGCGGCAACCTCGACACCGGTCTTGCCCTTGCAGTCAGCCGCAAGTTCCTTGTCATTTGAAGCGGCAGCCGCGAGGGTGATGCCCTTCAAGTCGTCAACAACCTGAACGTAAATCTGCTTGTTGCTTCTGAATACAACCATTCTAGGTCTCTCAGCAGTACCATTAACGACTTTACGAATACGGTAGTGAATTCTTTTTCTTCTTTCAATCTTATTCAATGCCATAACTTAGTCCTCCTATTATTTAGCGCCTGCTGATTTACCGGCCTTGCGACGAAGCGTCTCGCCGACAAACTTGATACCCTTGCCCTTATATGGCTCAGGCTTGCGGAATGAGCGGATCTTGGCTGCGACCTGTCCGATAAGCTGTTTGTCGCAGCTCTTGAGAACAAGCACAGGATTCTGTCCCTTCTTCACCGGCTCGGCCTCTGCCTTGATTTCAGCCGGAAGCTGGAAGTGGATCTCGTGAGAGAAACCGAGAGCAAAGACTGCCATCTGACCGGCAACCTCAACACGGTAACCCACACCGACAAGCTCCTGACGAACTGTGTATCCCTCTGAAACACCGACCACCATGTTGTGGATGAGGGCGCGGTAGAGACCGTGCATAGAGCGGTGACGAGGAAGATCTGTCGGGCGTGCCAATTTAACTACATTACCCTCTACGGTGACAGTGATGTCAGGGTCAACCTTCTGGCTGAGCTGTCCGAGAGGTCCTTTAACCTTAACCACGTTTCCGGCAGCGACTTCAACAGTCACACCGGCAGGAAGGTGTACAGGCAATTTACCAATTCTTGACATTATTCTTCAGTTTTAAATTAATAAACATAACAGAGCACCTCACCGCCGACATTAAGCTCTTTTGCCTCCTTGTCAGTGATGACGCCTTTTGAAGTTGAGATAATCGCAATTCCGAGTCCGTTCAGAACGCGCGGCATGTTCTCGACATCGACATACTTTCTGAGGCCCGGCCTTGAAATGCGCTCGATGTGCTTGACTGCAGCGGTCTTTGTCTGAGGATGATACTTCAGAGCGATTTTGATTGTGTTGAAAGGAGTGCCTTCAACTACCTTGTAGCTGAGGATGTAACCTTTCTCGCAGAGGATCTTGGTGATTGCGAGCTTCATCTTTGAAGACGGAATCTCAACGATCTTCTTGCCTACTGAATAGGCATTGCGAACCCTTGTAAGGTAATCTGCAATTGGATCAGTCATTTTTTAAATCCTTTAGTGGGATTTCACGACACCCGTCAGGTGCCCGATATCCGAATTGTTAATAAATATTGTAATGAATTGTATCTCTATTATTACCAGCTTGCCTTCTTCACACCCGGAATGAGACCGTTGCTTGCCATCTCGCGGAACTGGATACGGCTGATACCGAACATCCTCATATAACCCTTAGGTCTTCCTGTAAGAGAGCAGCGATTGTGCATACGGCAAGGGCTTGAGTTCTTAGGGAGCTTGTCGAGAGCTGCCCAGTCACCGGCTTCCTTGAGAGCTTTCCTCTTCTCGGCGTATTTAGCAACCAGCTTAGCGCGCTTAACCTCGCGAGCCTTCATTGATTCTTTTGCCATCTTATGTGTCTTTATTTGTTATTTTTCTTGAAAGGCAGACCGAATGCTGCAAGGAGTGCGTGAGCCTCCTCGTCGGTCTGGGCGGTAGTCACAAAAGTGATCTCCATTCCGAGAATCTTGGTAATCTTATCGATGTCGATTTCAGGGAAGATAATCTGCTCTTTGATACCGAGAGTGTAGTTGCCCTTGCCGTCCATCTTCTCTGAGATACCGTTGAAGTCACGGATACGCGGAAGAGAAATGCGGATGAGCCTCTCGAGAAACTCGTACATCTTCACATTACGGAGGGTAACTTTCGTTCCGATAGGCATTCCCTTACGGAGTTTGAAGTTTGAGATATCCTTCCTTGAAGTCGTAACGATTGCCTTCTGTCCGGTGATTGCCGTGAGCTCCTGCTGTGCGACCTCGACGAGCTTCTTGTCGCCGGTTGCATCGCCGACACCCTCGTTGATGGTAATCTTCACAAGTTTAGGAACCTGCATAACGGTAGAATAGCCGAACTGCTTCATGAGCTTGTCGACAATCTCCTCCTTATAGAGCTTCTTAAGTGCAGGAACATATCCTGCAGGTACTGTCTGTGCGGCCGGAGCGGCTGTCTGTTTCTTTGCTGCCATTACTTAATCTCCTCTCCTGATTTTTTGGAAACACGGACCTTAGTACCATCCTCTTTAACCTTGAAGCCCACGCGGGTTGCTCCGCCCTTCGCAGGGTCAACGAGCTGAAGGTTGGAGATGTGGATTCCAGCTTCCTGTTTGATGATTCCTCCCTGAGGATTCTTTGCGTTTGGTTTGGTGTGCTTTGACACGATGTTGATGCCCTCGACGATGGCACGGTTCTTCTCCGTGAGAATCTCAAGCACCTTGCCGGTCTTTCCCTTGTCGTTACCGGCATTTACAAATACGGTGTCGCCTTTTTTAATTCTTTTCATAATGCTAAATCAATTAGAGGACCTCCGGTGCCAGTGAAACGATTTTCATATAGTTCTCGCGAAGCTCCCTTGCAACAGGGCCGAAGATACGTGTTCCACGAACCTCACCCTGGTTGTTGAGAAGAACGCAAGCGTTGTCATCGAAACGGATATATGAACCGTCCGGACGACGAATCTCTTTCTTTGTGCGGACAACCACAGCCTTTGACACCGAGCCCTTCTTTGCGTCACCGCCAGGGATAGCGCTCTTGACTGCAACAACGATCTTGTCGCCCACTCTTGCATAACGGTGACGGGTACCACCCAGAACACGGATACAAAGGACTTCCTTTGCTCCACTGTTGTCTGCCACCTGTAAACGTGATTCCTGCTGTATCATTGCTACTTAACTTTTTCTACGATTTCAACTAATCTCCAGTTCTTTGTCTTGCTGAGAGGACGGGTTTCCATGATGAGGACAGTGTCACCGACACTGCACTCGTTCTTCTCGTCGTGAGCAACGAACTTGGTGGTCTTTTTGACGAACTTGCCGTACATCGGGTGCATTTCCTTAGTCTTTACGGCAACGACGATGGATTTGTCCATCTTGTTGCTGACCACAACACCTATTCTTTCCTTGCGAAGATTTCTTTCCATGAGAATTCAAATTTAGTTCTGTTTCTCTTTTTCTGCAAGGACGAACATCATGCGCGCGATGTCCTTCCGTGCCTTCTTGATTTTTGACGTATCCTCTAACGGAGAGATGGCGTGATTCATTTTCATTGTAGAAAGATTCGCTTTCTCAACTGCGATGCGGTCACGAAGATCTGCAACCGACATTTCACGTACTTCTGTGATTTTCATAACTTTCTGCTCTCCATTAAATTATTCGACATAGTCCCTGCGAACCACAAACTTTGTTGTGACAGGAAGTTTCTGAGCGCCGAGACGGAGCGCCTCCTTGGCGATTTCCATCGGAACACCCTCAGCCTCAATAAGAATACGGCCCGGGGTCACAGGGCATACGAATCCCTCCGGATTACCCTTACCTTTACCCATTCGGACTTCGGCAGGCTTCCTTGTATAAGGCTTGTCAGGGAAGATTCTGATCCAGATTTTACCCTCACGCTTCATGTAACGGGACACCGCCTGACGGGCAGCCTCAATCTGACGACCTGTAAGCCAACAATTTTCCAAGGTCTTGATGCCAAAAGAACCGAACGCAAGCTGGTTGCCCCTCTGGGCAAGACCCTTCATGCGGCCCTTTTGCTGCCTTCTAAATTTTGTTTTCTTTGGTTGTAACATTGTCTTATTACTTTTGAATTATAAATTATTCAACCTTTTCCCTTAAAACATTGAGTGATAGACAGTTGGGCACACTATCCCTCAAAATTGGGACTGCAAAGATACGAAAAAATATCGAAACGACAACTTTTTCTGCAAAAAATTCAAACTTTTTTGACCGCATTTTTTGCATATTAACTTTTCCATTTTCAGAGCATTACACAGGTTGATAAAAAATATATTCATCCGTTTTCGACCGAATGAAAAACGATGCCACCAAACAGATGGCACGAGACATTTCGACACACATTTTGCAATCCGGTTGACGACATGACGAAGGAAATGATTATTTTTGCAGGCTGTGCGGGAACTCCGCAATATAAAAATAGAATACATATTATATATACATCATGAAAGGCCTCCGGCTCATATCGGTTCTCGTCATCCTCGCATTATGGGGTGCGGATGCCGTGAGGTCGAATGCGCAAAGCAGGCCAACGAAGCCGGGAGGATGGCTGGAATATTCCGTAGAGAACGGGGACACCGTCTATTACGACAGCATCAGGCCGGCCCGCGTGTTCCAGAAGATGCCCAAACAGAAGGGTAAAGAATGGAGGAAATACTACCGGCTCGTACACAATTTCAGCAAGGCTTACCCCTATGCGCTCGTGGCGAAGAGGATGGTGGAGGAGACGGACAGCGTGATTGCGGCCGACCATCTGACGGGGCTGCGGAAGGAGCGCTACATAAACCATCTCCAGAAGGAGTTGTTCGGAGTGTTCGAGAAGCAGATGAGGAACCTCACCGTGACGCAGGGAATGCTGATAATGAAGCTGATAGACCGCGAGACCGGACAGACGTCATACGAGCTGATACGCGGCTACAAGGGAGGCATCACCGCCGGATTCTGGCAGGGAGTGGCAAGGATGTTCGACGAGGATATGAAGAAGCCCTACGACCCGCAGGGCGAGGACGCGCAGGTGGAGGAACTTGTCCAGTTGTGGAAGGACGGCGACTTTCCGATGCTCTACTGGTCACTGTTCTGGAAAGACCCGCCAGTGGTCGAGATTCCGGAGAAGTACCGCCGATGGAAGCCGGCGGAGGAATAGCATCATAGACCCAATTATTCGGTTTCACATCAATTCCACACCATCGGGAACGGATATGATTTAAGACTTTAGTTTTTTGACACAGCGACGAATAATTATTTTTTCAAATATTTAACAGACGACCCCTCGTTCAGGAGCATGGACCGTTCCGCCGCCGACATTCCATAGCCGTCAACAAAACGACGATACTTCTTTACAACAATCACATCCTCACCCAATACCGTTTCAATAAATGAAATTGTACGAATGGTAAAATTATGGGTACCGCTCATCCATTTGGATATTTCAGCCTCTTTTTTCCCCGCCGCCTTCGCAAAATCCGCCTGACTCCACCCTTTGCGTCTAAGGATTTCACTTATGCGCCCGGCTATTGCAAAGGCGCGCTCGCTCTCACGGCGAGTTTTTTCAGGAACCGCTGCAAGCATCTCGACGAAAATCGGATTGACATAACCACTCTTTTCCATATCACTGAATTTCAATTATCAAATTATAAACAGCAGAAGCCACATCAACTCCATCTTCCTCCATATCAGTCAAAACCTTGTCAATGGACTGCAATGTTCTCACCTTTTCAAGGAGAGTGGGATCTTCCTCATAAGTTCTCGTTTTCTTCTCCCCGCCACCGCCAAGAATGAGCAAGGAATCGGACATTCTGATACAATACAACCGCAATGTTCCACATTTATCTTTTCGTCGCGACGAAGTCAATAAAGGCATCGCACACACCCGGTCGGAGAAATTTCCTTCCGGACGAAAGAATGATTCCAATGCGCCCTCATTTCCTATTCCGTTAATGGACGTAAGAATAGAATCCAAATCTTTCTTCAATTGCAAAGATGCTGTATCCTTATACTCAATCAAAAACTCTTCGGTTTCAGTCCGCACATTCCCATTAAGCCGAATTGAAAACACATCAGCCTTTTCAGTCAAAAGAAACGGCACAAACTCGACACTCCTCATACACAAATAATTTACTGCAAAAATAAGAGTAATTATTTATATATCAAAGTATCCGCAAATTATTTTCTTAACTTATAAATTAAGTAATAATAAATACAAGAAAAGTTCAAACAGTCCATTTTCCTTGATTCAGTCCGAAACATCAGTCAGCGATTCACCGTCCCATACGATATAGGAGGTGGAGCGGAACCAGTCCTTAACCATACGGAAATTTGCCCCACAAGGAAGTTTAAGATTGACCCATGTGTGGAAATGACCGAATATGAAGTAATCTATGTGCTGACTTTGCCCAAGCGATTCGGCAAATTTGTAGAGCGGTTCATCCTCGCCCCGGAAGACATACTCGGTTTTGTGCCTGAGGCGGTTGCGCTTCGACCACGTGTTGCCCAGACGGAACGCGAACCACGGGTGCAGGGTGCTGAAGAGCTTCTGGAGCGGACGGCAGTGGAATATGCCGGAGAGGATGCGGTAGCCGCAGGGAACCGGGCCGAGACCGTCGCCGTGGCCGAGGCAGAAGACCTTGCCGGAAATGGTCGTGACATACGGCTGTTCGAGCCTCCTCATCCCGAGCGATTCGAAGTAGGAATAGCTCCAGACATCGTGGTTGCCTCGGAAGAACCAGACGTTGACACCCCGGTCAATGAGGTCGAGAATTGCTGCGAACACCCTCACATAGCCCTTTGGGACGACGTCGCGGTACTCGTACCAGAAATCCCAGATGTCCCCGAGCAGATAGAGGCTTTCGGTCTCCGCAGGCAGCGACCTGAGGAATCCGACAAAACGCGCCTCCCGGTCCTTCGGGTCGAGGACATCACAGCCGAGGTGCACGTCGGCGACGAAATATGTGAGGTTTCGTGTCATCGTCGTTCCGGGGATATGAGTTTGCGGGAATTATATGTCCGTTTGGAATTATGCGAATATGAATATGAGGACGGCGACAACCGCGCAGTAGAGCGCGAACCAGCCGAGCTTCGTCTTCTTCACGAGGGCAATCATCACACGGCATGCGAAGAGCCCGGCAACGAAGGCCGAAATGAAACCCAGAACCAGAGGAAGCGCTCCGACAGTCGAAGATGCCATGTCTCCTCCAACGATTTCAAGGAAAGCCTCTCCGAGAATAGGAATCAGAACCATCAGGAATGAGAACTGGGCGACAACATCGCGTTTCACTCCGCAAAGCAGCCCGGTCGCAATGGTGGTGCCGGAACGGGAAAGCCCCGGGATGACCGCAATGGCCTGTCCGAGTCCCACGACAAATGCCTGCCAATATGAAATGCCGTTGCGTCTGCCTTTATCCGAGACCGAATCAGCCTCCGCGCATTTGCAACGTCGGCAGCAGCGTCCAAAAATCTTGCCTGCATTATCAGAGAGCAGAAGCAGCGCCGCCGTCACCAGCAAGGCCCCTGCCACCACATGGATTGACGAGCCGAACAGACCCTCGACCGCATCCTTGAAGAACATCCCGACGATGAAAACAGGTATCATCGAAAGCAGAATTTTCAGCACATAGTCCGTCCCGTCATTGAATTTCGACGGGTGGGCGATGCTTCGGAAAAGTCCGTCTTTCACAAAAAGGGACTTCAGCAGTTCCCAAATCTGTTTTCTGAACACTACAATCGTACTCAGCACCGTCGCCGCGTGGACTACCACCTCAAACACAAGGTCGCCGGAGTTCTTAATCCCCAGCAATTCTTTTCCGATTTGCAGATGACCGCTGCTGCTCACGGGCAAAAACTCCGTCAAACCCTGCAACAGTCCCAAAAGTATAGCTTCAAACCACTCCATTTCCTATTTATATTTACAAAGAAGCACCACAAGCGGTTATTTCTTTTTACTTACGCCCATAATGGCGACAATCTCCACCACAATGCCGGCGATAATTACAAGCGGAGCCGCGACAAGCCTCTGAAAGTCAAAAATCTCATAACTGAAGACCTTGGGGTCGTGACTTGCGCCGCCACACATCAGGATATATCCGGCCGCCATGACAATAAGTCCGGCAAGCAGAAGCCTCAGCCCCTTCGGCGTTATCGCCATATTCTTCGATTCATTCAAGTTCATATCTTTCAACTTAATAATACAATTCCGATTTATTCAGCGAGACAAGCTTATTGACCGTAAAATATGTGCTCGCCACGCATATAACCAGCCCGCTTGCGACAACTATTCCGATGACAGTCAACAACATACCAAGGGTGAACACCGAAAACAACTGTTCGAACTGCCCCTTGAGCAGGAACAGTCCGATAATGATCATTATCGTCGCAATCAAGGCGGCGAAGATTCCCTGAAAAGCCGACTGGTACATAAACGGCCTCCGTATAAACGGGCGCGTCGCCCCGACCATTTTCATCGTGTGAATCGTAAAGCGCTTCGAATAGACGCTCAGGCGCACGGTGTTGTTGATGAGAACGAACGAGATGAATAGGAGTAGCGCGATGAACACGGCCAGGAACAGCGAAATCTTGCTAAGGTTCGAGTTCAGCGCCTCCACGAGAGACTGCTGATAGACCACCTCCTCCACTTCAGGAGCCTTCTCCAGGACCGCCTTCACCATTTCCAGAGAATCCGGGGAGACATACTCCGACTTCAGCGTAAGGTTTATGGAAACCGGTATCGGTGCCGTCTCGAAAACAGCGAGGAAGTCATCCCCGAGCAGCTGCGCCATCTCCTTTGCACCCTGTTCCTTCGACACATAGGACGAACTACGCACGAAAGGCTCTGCGTCCATCACCTTCTTGTAGCGAAGGGCCGCCGACTCCCCGACATCGCGCTTCATCATCACGCTGACCTGCATATTCTCTTTAAGATAGTCCGAAACGCTTCTCTCGGAAACGAGCAGGAACGCGGCAATGCCTACGAGCAGCAGCACCAGAGAAATGCTCACAACGGACGAAAGAAACGCCCTGACATATCGTTTTCTGATTATCCTATTGCTGTCCAAACCCATAACTTATTATTACACAACGGTATTAAACCCCGCTATCAAAACATGCAGACGCCAAAGTTAGTGATTTTATGAAAATTTATTATTATCTTTGTGGAGATTTGTTAAAATAAAACTTGCTATGGGAGATTCCACCAAGAGAGTCCTTTTTGTAAATTCGGAGATATTCCCATATCTGCCGGAGTCCGAAATCGCAAACATCGGAAGATACCTTCCACAGGGAATTCAGGAACGCAGGAAGGAAATCCGTTCGTTCATGCCCCGCTACGGATGCATCAACGAAAGGAAAAACCAACTCCACGAGGTGATTCGCCTCTCAGGGATGAACATCATCATCAACGACGTCGACAGACCGCTCGTCATCAAGGTAGCCTCTATCTCAGCCGCCAGGATGCAGGTCTATTTCATTGACAATGAGGACTATTTCCACCGCAAGCAAACTTTCGCGGATGAAAGCGGAAAATTTTTCGCAGACAACGACGAAAGGGCCATCTTCTTCGCCCGGGGTGTACTTGAGACCGTGAAAAAGCTCCGCTGGGCCCCGGACATCATCCACTGCCACGGATGGATTTCCCACATACTCCCGATCTATCTGAAGAAAGCATACATCGACGACCCGATATTCTCGGGAAGCAAGATTGTCACTTCGCTTTATGGAGACACGCCAACCATGCCTTTCGCTCCGGAATTCCGCGAACTCGTGAAATTCGGGAACATCACGGACGCAGACACGGAACTGTTGGCGGAGCCAAGCGGCATAAACCTTGCTAAACTCGCCGTCCGCTACTCTGACGGTGTCATCATCGGTGACGGGGATGTTCCGGCCGAACTGACCGGTTTTTGCGCCTCCGAAGGTCTCCCGCTGCTTCCGTTCGATGCCTCCGCAATGGAGAACGGCTCGTATATCGATGCCTATAACCGTTTTTACGACAGTTTGTAATGAAGTCTCTTAAAGGAATATTTTCGATAGGTGTCGCCTCCGTTGCGGCATTTTGCTGTTTTTCGTGCATAAATGCCGATGACACACTCGGACAGGACTACATCCCCACATCGCACAGCTGGCAGGTAGTCAGCACATCACTTGACATCACCGCCATCGAGTCGGCCAAGACCGAAGATCTCGGAGGCTACAGTTCCAGACGGCTCAGCGTCGGCGGTGTGACCGAAGAGGGCGGCGTCCGGAACGAGAGTGTTGCAGCCTTCCCGCTGATACCCATTGCAGACACGGCAAAACTCGACATAGGCGATGTGCAGGAAATCTACGCATTCCATTTCGCCGCGGCAAAGGACACGCTTTCGTTCGGAGATGACTCGCAGGAGCATATCATCCAGAACATCAGGGTCTATGAGCTCCAGAAACCGCTCGGTTCCGACATTCTCTACGCCGGAAAGGGCAATGAGGGGCTGTATGACGAAAGCAAGGGAGTGATCACCAAAGGTATACCGACTTACAGCGGAGGCGACTCTCTTTCCTTCGACTTCAAGAAAGAGTTCGCGCAAAAATATGTTGATGCGCTGAAAGGACGCAAGAGCTGGTCGATGGACGACTGGAAGAAGGAACTTCCGGGAATATGCATAGTCGCCGACAGACCTGCCTCCGGAAGCGGAAGAATCAATATGTTCAAAGTTGCGGTGAGCACCAACGACTACGGCTACCTCACCGGAAACTACGTGGAGCTGAAGGTACGTTCCGTGTTTAACAAGGAACGCGGGCCGGTGGACACGTCCTTCGTGTTCATGGCGGGAGCGTCTTCCTTCATCGGAAAGGGCACATCCTCGCTCCCGACCCAGTATGCGTTCAACATCTGCCGCCGGGAAGGTTCGGAACACGTATCAACTGACGAGCTGAACATCGAGGGAGGATGCGGCTACAAGCCCGTTGTGCGTGCCAAGGGGCTGAAAGTTTCCGTGGAGAATGCCGTCCGCACATCAATGATCAAGCGTTTCGAAAGCATCAGTGAGGAGTTCAAGACAAAGAGCGATGCCGAAAAGAAGGACATTGTTGACGAGATAATAAATGGCGGCAGGATAGTCGTCAACAAAGCCACAATACGGCTTCCGTACAAAGTTTCCTCCGACTATTCTGAAGTAGATCACTATCCTCTGATGCTCAGCCCGACCTGCAGACTCGTCGGCAAGCGGACAGTCAGCGGAGCGGACGGGAACACAGAACAAGAAGTGGTCTCATACGCCGGACTCACCGACGCCAGCGTGTCCAGCGAGAATCAGGGAGACATCAACCGCTCGCTCGCCTGCTATCAACCGGACGTCAGCCACCACATTCAGGAACTTCTACGCCTGTCCAAAAAAGACGGCGAGAGTGACGAGGATTTCGCCAAGAGGGAAAGCCAGTATGACATCTGGATGCTCATCATGCATTCCGAGACCAACAAGGCAGCGTCATCTTCGAGCAACTCATCCTACAACGATTATCTCAATGCCCTCGCCTACAGTTCCTACTACAACAGCCTCTACAATGGTTACGGCGGCTACGGATATGGCGGATATGGCTATGGTTACGGAGGATATGGCAACAGTTACTACAACAACTACTACAACTATATGATGATGGCGGCATACGCGTCCCAGTCAAGTTCGTCAAAAACAAGCAAGACAACAGAGCTCGATAAGGACCGATTCTACAGTTGCAAGCTGTATGGTCCATCATCAACGGAGAAAAAACCAACTATGACTATAACCTATTCGTTTCCAACGGAATAGGAACGTATGTATGTTATAAACCCTTTTTTAAACACAACTTTATGAAAAAGAAAGTTTTTCTGACCGCAGCGCTTTTATGCGCTTTCTCCCTGGCTTCATTCGCCCAGTTGACAACAGGTGAACCGTCAGCCAAGAAAATCCGTACCGGTAACCGTGCTCAGGCAGGTGACTTCGGACTTTACATCGGACTTCCGATTAACACTTACGTAGACAATATCAAGTATGGTGACCTTGTTCCTTTCCCAATCGTGAATCTCAAGTTCTTTGCTCTGGACCAACTCGAAGTAAGGGCAAGCATTGATGCTAAGGCATATAGCCAGAAAGCGATGGGTAAACTTATGACTACAGAAAAGAAACTCGGTGAAGGCCAGTCCTCAGGACATTTCCTCATTTTGCCGGGTGCAGCTTGGCATTTTGCTAAAAGCAACATTGTTGACGTCTATGCGGGAGCAGAACTCCCAATCGGATGGTCTGGAGCAAAACAGAGGGCAGTTGATGAGGCAGCCGATATGGAGACACTCGTGGCAAAGAACGCCTGCACCCTCGGAATCGGTGCATTTATCGGTCTTCAGTTCTTTATTGCCAATCTTCCGGTTGCTCTCGGCGTCGAGTATGGACTCAGCTCACAGTTCGACCTCGGTCTGAAATATAAGAATACTGTGACAACAGCCGGAACTACTCAGGTTTTCTATACATCCGACATCAACGGTTCGCTTGTAACTCCGGCCAACCAGTTCGAGAAACTTCAGGCTAAGAGAGGAAATCTCGGACAGCAGGTTCGTTTGACATTGTCATACTACTTCAAATAGTTCTTGTGCCTATGAAAACGATTAAATTACTGCTTTGCACCCTGGCTGTGACGGTTCTTGCATCTTGCAGCGTCGTCAAGCACGGAGCTTATGCCCCGGACAGGACCCAGATGAACATTGAACTTTCTGACTTGGTGTTTCTTGGCGAGACAGAAATCAGTGTAGAGTATGACACCTACCTCGGAATCTTCTCAAGAATTGACAAAATCAACGGCGAGCCGTATGACGGGAAAGTTCACGAGACTGCAAAAATCAACGGAAATACAGTGCTCCCACGCAAACTTATGCGGGCCACCCCAAAGATTCTTCAGGAATTCCCTGAGGCCGAATATTTTATGATTACGAACCAGAAAATGACTAAGCGTAATCTGTTCCTCGGCTCCGAGAGGGTTCTGACCGCAAAAGTTAAAGCATATAAATTCAAATAGTATGCGTCGCCTTAGGAGCGTATCCTTTTTGACTTCTGGACTGCCGCTGTTTTTGGCGGCGGTCTTCTCTTTTGTCTCTTGCAAGGGGGAGGAGGAGTCTCCTGTTATCATTTTTGCAAAATCCTCGACCGGAGACAAAGTGGCGCCGGGAGGGCACGTGCTCTATGATGTGACGGCAAAATCCCGTGACGGCAACATTGTTTCGGTCTCTTTGACGGAAATGAGCGACGAGACCGGCCTCAAGCTTATTGAGGAGCGTCAGACTACTGGGAAAGAGGTCAAGGAAAGATTTGACTACCACGCCCACGAGACACAGAAGGATACTTCAATTTTCCTTATCCTCTTTGAAGCCCGGGACGACCTCGGCCGCAGCCAGGAGTTCAAGAGGTCTCTCAAGGTAATCCGTCCTAAACCTTCAGGAGGCGAGGGCGGTGAGACCGGCGGAGAAGACGGAACGAACGGTGGCTCCGAGGAAAAGAAAGAATAAAAAAAGGGTTGACTCCAAGCGGAATCAACCCTTTTTCACTTTCAGGTTTGTTATTTAGCCTGCTTTTCAGCGACTTTCTTCTCAACGTAAGCGATTGCGTCGGCAACGGTAACAATCTTGCCTTCTGCTTCGTCGTCCGGTTCAAGATCGAACTTGTGCTCAAGAGCCATGATGAGATCGACGCTATCAAGTGAGTCTGCGCCGAGATCGTTTGTGAAGTTTGCGCTATCGGTAACCTCTGACGGTTCAACGCCGAGCTTGTCAACGATGATTGCCTTTACTTCTTCTGCAATTGTAGACATAATTGAATCTTTTTAGTTTATATTTGTTTTTACGATTACTCTAATCGAAATATCGGGGCAAAGTTATGAAAAAAAAATTAAAAAAGGAAATTTGCAGAATGGTGGGATATGATATAACTTTGCGAGGAATGAGTTCGTCCTACACGAACGGTACGATATAATTATATAGAATAGATATGAAAGAGAAACATATACTCGGAGCATTCGATTGGTTCCTGATTTCAGGAGTTGTCGCGTGCAACGTAATATACTCGATAGCCACAGCAGCGTCAGGCTTCGACGCACTCGGATTCACGGCAGCGGTGGCAGGAATACTCTGCGTCGTGCTCGCGGCAAAGGGAAGCATTTGGAACTATGCCTTCGGGATTGTGCAGGTCTCACTCTATGCCTATATAGCTTGGAAATCAACAGCTTACGGAAATGCAGCAGTGAACGCGCTCTATTATTTTCCGATGCAGTTCATTGGGTGGTGGCAATGGCGTCGCAGAGGGGCAGGAACGGGAACTGAGGCGGGGAATGCCGTAGAATCAAGGAGGCTGTCCTGGAAGATGAGGGCGCTGATTGCCTCTGGGATTGCAGTCGTGACCGTTGCGCTGGCATTTGTGCTGAAGCATTTCGGAGCTGAACAGCCGTGGATTGACTCGTTTACAACGGTTCTGTGCATCGTGGCACAGGCGCTGATGACTTTCGCCTTTGTGGAGCAGTGGTGGCTGTGGATTGTGTTCAATGTGTTCACTGTCATAATGTGGTCCGTGTTCGCGGCCGAAGGAACTGAACATTCCGTGCCGACACTGATAATGTATGTCTTCTATCTGATGAACTCGGTGAACGGGCTCGTCAACTGGAGACGCCTTGAACGGGGCGACGCGAAGGTTTAAGGACGTTTTGCAGAATATGTGTATGTCGGAAGAGGAACTGACTGTCAGAGAGAAGATTGCGCTATTTCCGCACCAGCCTGGCGTCTACCGCTACTATGACGCGGATGGCAACGTCATCTATGTCGGAAAGGCGAAGGACCTGCACAAGAGGGTGGCCCAGTATTTTGTGCCGCCGGAAAGGCTGACGCGCAAGACGGCGATAATGGTCTCGAAGATTGCCGATGCCCAGTATTCTGTCGTGGAGACCGAGGCGGACGCCCTACTGCTTGAAAACAACCTCATAAAGCAATATAAGCCGAAGTACAACATACTCCTCAAGGATTCGAAGACCTATCCGTGGATATGCGTCAGTAACGACGTGTTCCCGAAAGTTTTTCTCACGAGACGGCTCGTGCGTGACGGTTCGCGCTATTTCGGGCCATATTCAAGCGCCATGCACGCAAGGACGCTTGTGGACCTCTTCCACGACATCTACCCCATCCGCACCTGCAACAACAAAATCACCTCAGAGTCAATTCTCCGTGGAAAGACACGCCCCTGCCTCAATTTCCACATAGGAAAGTGCCGAGGGTGCTGCTGTGGAGGGATTTCACAGAAAGAATACAACGACAATATCGAAGAAGTCGTGAAGTTGCTCCGCGGCGGAGGAAGGGAAATGATTGCGCACTACCGCGAACTGATGACCGAGGCGGCAGAAAAGATGGACTTCGAGGCAGCACAGGAGTACAAGGTGAAGATGCAGGCGCTCGACAAACACTACAGCAAGTCGCTCATTCTTAGTTCTATGCCGGGAAGCTACGACGTGTTCTCGCTCGTGATGGACCCCGGAGAGGCCTTCGGCAACTTCATGAGGGTGGTGGACGGAGCCGTGGTGCAATCGCTGAACCTCGGATTCAAGATGAACATCGAAGAAGGGCAGGAAACGGTGCTCGGGACATTCATCGGAGAGATTGAATCAAAGTTCGGACGGTTGTCGCACGAGGTCATCGTGCCGTTTCTGCCGGATGTGGAGATTGAAGGTGTAGAGTTTAAGATTCCCGTGCGCGGCGATAAACTGGCGCTGCTGGAGCTGAGCGCTAAGAACGCCAAGGAAATGAGATTCAACGCGATGAAGCAGAGGGAGCACACCGACCCGGATAACTTTAGGATGAAGGTGATGGAGGAACTGCGCGATGCTCTCGGGATGAAGGAGTTGCCGCGCCACATCGAGTGCTTCGACAACTCGAACATCCAGGGAACGAACCCTGTGGCCTCCTGCACGGTGTTCAGAGACGCAGCTCCGTCGAAGAAGGACTATAGGCATTTCAAGATAAAGACGGTGGTCGGGGCAAATGACTTTGCGTCAATGAAGGAAGTCGTTAACCGGCGCTATTCGAGAATGCTCACCGAGTCCCCTGACGACCTTCCGCAACTCATCGTGATTGACGGAGGCAAGGGGCAACTCTCGTCGGCCTACGAGGCTCTGTACGAGTTGGGTCTCACTGACAGGCTGACGGTCATCGGTCTCGCAAAAAGACTGGAGGAGGTAATCCGCGTAGGAGACCCCTACCCTCTTTTCCTCGATATGAATTCCCAGGCCTCCAAGGTTCTTCGCCAGATTCGCGACGAGGCCCACCGCTTCGGCATCACCTTCCACCGCAAACTCCGCAGCAAGGCCCAGATTGAGTCAGCCCTCAGCAAAATCCCCGGAGTCGGTCCAAAGACCGAACAGCGCCTCCTCCTGCATTTCGGCTCAGTCGCCCGCATCGCCGCTGCCCCGGAGGAGGACATCGCCGCCCTCGTTGGCAAGGCGCTCGCCGCCAAAGTCAAATCTGCCTTATCTTGAGGAGGCGCGAAGGCAGGCGAGAGTGGCAGGGAGAGCTGACGAGAGAGGGCTGCGCATTGGGGCGCCTGTGCGGACGGCACTGAGGAAATCGTCAACGATGGCAAAGTCTGCTCCGGCGTGAAAAGGTTGGCGGCAGACTGCCGTCCAGTCTTCTGAAGCAGTCTGCCAAGAAAGCGAGCCAAGAGAGAAGCTGTCCTGCGTCCTGGCAACAGGAGACGAGGCCGGGAGCGAAGGAAGGGAGAGAGGGGAATGGCCGTCAAGTATTACATCTATGCGTCCATCGGAAGCTTCAATCCGGCCATGCTCGAATTCAATGACTGTTTCCCGCCCGTCAGCATCGGCAATGCCGTCCATCGTAACATCGATGGTGACGCCAGATTTCAGATGAAACACCGCGCGGCGGAAATCCTCAACGTCATTGTCGCAATGGTAAACGCAACGTCCGAACTTGCCTTCTCGCAGTTCACGCTCAATCACCTCGTTTCGCGTCTCCCCTTCTGCAGGGATAAAGTTGCCGGTCCATTCGCCGCGACGACAATAAAGATCCACTGCGGAATAGCGACAAGACGACTCCAAAGGGCAGTCGATACAGCGTAACGCAGAGCCAGACGGAGCCGATGCCGCACAGTAGCGGGACAGAGAGCCTTTTGAGTCAACCGTCTCTATTTCAGAAATGTCAGTCAGACCGACGAGAGAGAAAAGCCAGTCAACATCGTGGCAGCATTTCGACAGGAATATAGGGGAACTGTCCTCCGAACGCGACCAAAGCCCACGAACGAATGTATGTGTCATCCGGTCGACACCGACCACAACCTTGTGGTGAACGGAAACTATACGTCCCAATCCGGAAAGCGTCGAAAGCTCGCGAAGCCGATTGTAGTAGGGATGATAGCGCAGGACATAGCAAAGACCGGCAGGCCGTGAAGATGCGGACGCGGCGGATACAAGTGACAAGCACTGGTCTTCCGTCACCGCCATCGGCTTCTCCAGCAGCAACGCCATACCGCTCCCAAGCGCCCTCATCGCTATCCCGAAATGTGAATCGTCCGGTGTCGCCACAAGAGCGGCATCGGCCTGGACCCCGGAGGTGAAAAAGGCATCAACTGAAGGATAGCATATTTCCGATACAAAACCAAACTCGGATTTTCCTTCAGCAAGCCGCAGAGCATCACGTTCAACGACAGCGACAACCTCAACGACATCCTCCAAGGCAACCATATGCCGCAGATACTTCCGGGCCCGATTCCCCATTCCAAACACTACCATTCTGACCATCCCGTTAACAGCTTCTATGTTTTACTTGGCGATGAAGTCGCAGAGCTTGTTGTAGCCGGTGGTCTCGTCCCAAAGCTTCTTGTTGGCGAGACGGATGCTGTAGAGAGGATTGTCGTGAAGAGTCTCGCGGGCATCCGGGAGATTCAGATAGAGGGCGTACTTGCGGCCGGTCTGAAGTTCGGGCGGGAGGCGGAGGCTTTCCGTGACCTCGGTCTCTTCGCCAGGAGCCCAACGGCGAGGGTCAATCCGTGACTTGTAAACGTTCTTGTCACCGGTCTCGGAATCGACGATGATGAACTCCATGCCACGCGGATTCGCGAGAGCAGCAAAACCGACGTTCTTAAGATACATCGAGACTGTCAGCGTCGTGCCGGCCTTGAAGTCAGAGTTGAACACCGCCTTGTCGAGGACGAAGCGGTAGCCGAGCCTCATTGAGATTTCATCCATGCAGAGCCCGTCCTCCCAGACCTTGAACGTGCCGCTGTGGTAGCCTCTGTTCTGATAGGTCCAGTGGTAGGTCTCAAGTTCCTTGACCGAGCGGGCGCACTCGCAGTAGGTCGGATCACCAGAGCAGGTCTCGCCGCCCATAATCGTGTAGGCACTTTCCCTCTCCCAAAGCACGCGGTCCTTCTTGCTGCCGTAGGTTCCCCAGTCGGAAGAACTGGAGATGAAGCAGTCGTTGTGGCCGGCGATTCTCGAAAGGTCGGAACCGTTGTAGGCAGTCTCGAAAGTAATCGAGTCGCGGAGTTTGGTCTTGAAAAGTCCGAACTTGAGCATCGGAGTGCGGACAGCCACCTGACGATCCTGTGGAAGCGCATCAAGAAGGGCTCGGATCAGCTTGCGGCGCGGCTCGTAAGCCTCTGAAGTACTGAGGCTTTGGTTAAAATGCGTCGTGTACGCCCACTCTCCCCACGAACCGCAGAAACCCGCCTGAAAGACGAGAATGATGTCGCTATACTCTTGAAATATGGGCTTGAGCTGCTCAACGTGACGGAGCACAATGTCAACTTCCGGGTCGTATGGCTTGGACGCCTCGTCATTGTTGTCCTTGTAGGCAAAACGGACGATGGTCTTCATACCGGCGTCACGGTGAGCCTTGAAGCTCTGACGGATGATATCAAGCGCCTCCGAGCTGATGTCCCCTTCCATGAAGTCGGTGAGATAGAACATGCTCATAGTGAGTGCCTGACGGCTCTTGCGCTTCAATTCTATCACCGCAGAGGAAATTGGCTTAGGAGTCTTTCCGTTCTCGAACCTCACGGTGTACTGAGAGTAATATCCTCTCTCCGGGTTACAGAAATCCGTATCTGCCGGTCTGTAGGTCACAGTCTCGCCTTCGCGTGTGACAACCGGAGTCTTGGTGCATCCGCAGGCTACGGCAAATACGGACGCGAGAACACAAAGTGCATAGATATATCCTTTACCTTTCATCATCATATCGTAGTATATATTATTTCTTGTCAATTGTAACAGCGAGCTTTTCAGCGGCACCGCCGGCAGCGTTAGGAAGCACTCCGATGCTTGCCCAGTTCTGTTGGAGATCGACACCCACTGTGAACGTGTCTGCAAACTTCACGTCCACCATTATTTCGCGCATGATCTGAAGCTCATACTTCCCGTCCTTCCCGGCTCCTGTCCCGATGCCGGAAGCGGCGATGTTGTCCCATTTCCATTCAACCTTGCCAGGTGTGCCGGCATACTGCCAGAAAGTCGGGCCCCAGGAAGCATACATTCCCGGCTGATAGCAGTAGCCCTGAAGCATGTAGTCCACGTCATTTCCGAGGTGCTCGTCAAGAGGATTTCCGCCCGTCGCGGCATCGTTGTCGGAATTGAAGAAAACATTGAGCACAGCACCGACGTCCGTCTTGAGCTGAGTCTCGTCAATTTCAAAATACATCCAGATGTAGTCGTCATCCGCATACACCCTCATCTTCTTGAGAGCCGTCTTTGACGCCCCCTCCGCACACACTGTCTCGGCAACTTTCGAGGCGTCAAGCGCTTCCCAGTCAGCGAACTCAGCATCAATTTTGATTGGCAGAAGATCTGCCGGATCCGGTTCCGGCTCATCGTCAGTGCCGTCGTCAGGAGAGATTACGGACGGAGTGTTGTCCACAACGGGAACCTCTTTCTGACAGGACTCCATGAAGAACATGACCGCAGCAACTGCACAAACTGAAAGAAAAATCCTTTTCATCATTTATTTGTTTTAAAGTTATAAGACTTTTCGGTTTTTCCATGGATGTCAACGGAAATCCCGCCCCGGCCGGCCTCAACCACCATTATGCTGGCGTTGTCGTTGATAAGATTCGGAAACTTCTGGCCGGAAGACGGCTCGACGAGCAAATGTCTGTGAGTATGCCCCGAAAGCATCAGGTCCACACCGGCATGGTTCAGAACCGGCATAAGAGTCTCGCGCAGGTGGAGATTGCCGTGCCAGCCGTCGGTCATCGGCGGGATGTGCAACGCGACGATGCGCAGCTTGTGGTCGTCTTTCTTTCCGACCTCTTGCTTAAGCCACTCCGCCTCCTTGACGCGATAGGCGTCGAACTCCGCCATTCCACTGTATTCGTAATCGCTGTCCGGCTTGTCCTCCCCGCAGTCGAGGATGAGGAAATTGACTTCGCCGATATTGAATGATCCGTACCACTGATGCTCCGGATGACTGTTAGGGAAATATTTGTGGAGCTCGTCCGTGTAGGCTCCACGCGTCTCGTGGTTTCCACGAGTGTAGACAATCGGCACTGACTTGGCGAATGCGTCGACGCAGGCATCAATGAAAACCGAGTAGACCTGTGCGTCATCGTTGACCGTAGATAGCATATCACCGTTCAGCAGGACAAAACTAATGTCAGAAAAATCAACTTTCGCGCAGAGTTCACGTATGCGCTCCGGAGTCTCGTGAATGTCGTTTATCATTGCAAAGCGCACAGTCTTCGCCTGCGGGTCGAAAGTGCGGAAATGCGTCGGTCCGTCATAGTTCGCGCTCGAAGCGACGGTTTTGCCGAATTCCATCCTCCCGTAGTCTCCGTATTTCACCGTCTCTTTCGAGAATATGCGGTAGAAATATTTCGTCCCCGGCTTCAGTCCCTCAATCCTCACGCAATGGAGCGTATCCATCACCCGGCGACGCCCGTCAAGAACATCATAAGCGACAAGAGGCTCCTGCGCATAGAAGGTGTCCCCCTCATATTCGTCATACTCGACCCAAGCCATAGCAGGCCTGTCAGTCTTCCACATCACAGTCACTCCGGTCTCCGACATATCGGTAAGCCACGGCCCGTGTGTAATTTTAATCTGCGCCCCAGCAGCGAAAGGCAGGGCCATCAGCCCCACCAGCAAAGAAATAATGATTTTTCTGGTCATATATAGCTATATATTTCTGGCAAGTGTTGTCAGTTGTGTGGTTGGCGTTTTTATAGTATAAATGTGGGTAATTATATGGGAAGGCTGAAAAGTTCAGCCTTCCCGATTGAATATCGGTATTATCTACCAATTTACTTGATATTAAGTTCCATTGGCTCTCCTGTTGAAGGACATACACCAGGAACTCCCCAACCATCATTCAGAAGGGCACCGCCCACTTTGACTGTACCTGCTGCATCAAGACCTGGAAAGTTAACCTTGTCAATTGCAAATTCAACAGCATACCAGCCTTTTACAAGACTACCTGCAAGATTCTCGCGAGTAACAATCATATTATCAAGCGCCGTTTCTTGAGAAATGGCATTTGTACCAAGAAAGTCAGTTCCATCTTCAGCGACAAATTTCCAGAATTCGCTCCAGCCAAGTTTTACTTTGCCAGCATCAGCATAGATGTAAAGGTCTAGAAGGACATCGCCACCCATAGCATCTTGAAACAAATTATAGTTACCACCTGTCTCGATATTGTTATCAAGATCCCACACGAAACGAAGCGGACGTGGCTGTCCCTTGCCTGAGTCCCATTTTTCTGCTTCATTGTAGGCTGTTCCAACCTCTGCTGGATCAACTTCGGCATATCCGTAAAGCATTTCCTTTGTGTCATAGAACTTGAGTGTTCTGAGAGCCTTTGCAGATTCCTCTGCATCAATTATTGAGGTTACAACATCTGCAGCATCTAGTTTTGCCCAGTCATCGAAATTACCGTCAATAACGACACCTTCGGTCTCTCCGCCATTGTTGTTGCCACCATTGTCTTTGTTGCCGCCATTGTCTTTGTTGCAGGCAACCGCTGCGAGTGATGCCATCACTGCCACAGCGAAAAATTTCATTGTCTTTTTCATAATTCTACTTGTATAAAAAGTGATTACATGAGTTCAAGAGTAATGTACTGCTTGTCACCTCCCTGTGGGAGATAGCCATAAATTTCTTTAGCATACTTTTCACCGCCATAAGAGAGGACGCTGATATTGACCTTTTTCTGTCCGCGGAGCTGGTCCATAGCATCACGGCTAATTGCGAACTCTTCCTTGATTACTGTGCCGACGAGCCTTGCCTGGAAATCGTTTCTGACAACGAGAGTATTGTCGAGGTTTCCATTATTGTCTGTTCCCCACAAATAAGGAGGCCATGCGTATTCATAACCATCCTCCGGTACTTCACCCTGCACCTTAGCCCTTTCATCTGTTGGGTCCCAATAGTTGTACTGACTCCAACCGAGATTAATCAGACCGGTTTCTACAGCGATGTACTGATAGAGTTCACAACCGACTTCAAATCCCACCTTATTGAAAGGGCCTGTTTCTCTGAATACCATACCTGTCTTAGGATTAGCATCCGTATCGATAAACAATGTAAGTTCTTTAGCAAGACCGCCTGTATTCCAGGCTCCGTTTCCATCCCAAGAAGGATCTATCCCCTCAAGAGTCGGAAGATGGTTTACAAACTCAGCATAGCAATAGATATAGTCAGCATCAGAAGTGAATTTAACAGTCTTCAAAGCAACCTTGCCTTCCTCCGGATTGTCAGGAAGAGTGGCAACTGCGGCTGTCGTGCAAGCGTCCCAGTCAGCGAAGTTGCCGTCGATTTCGATAGTCTCGGTCGGCGTATCACCTTCATTGTTACCTCCATTGCCTCCGTTGTTTGAAGAAGGTGTCTTCTCGCAGGAAACGACTGCAGCACCCATCATGATGGCTGTCGCAAAAAACATAAATGACTTTTTCATTTTGTTTGAGTTTTAAAAAATTAATAATTGTGGTTTATTTCTATTTTTTCTTATCCCAATTAGGATTCTGCTTGAGATTCGTGTTGAGTGCAAGGTCCTCGGTCGGGAGCGGCATCAGGTAGTCGCGGCTTTCGTCAAATACGTGCTTAGTCTTCTGATGTGGATCCGCGTAGCCCTTGTCCGCGCCGCTGAGACGAATTGTCTTATTCAGCTGGAGGACATTGTAGGTGACGGTCTCGTCGAGGTCCGTCGGCTTGTCGGTGGTGTAGATCCACACCTCGTTCTCACCGTCGTGGTCGAGGTCGAATCCACGGTCAACTCCCGGGAAGTACATTCCGTAGAAGTTCTGCTCGATGCACTTTCCTGCCTTCCAGCGCATGAGGTCGTACCATCTGAATTCACCCTCTTCCGCAAGTTCGATTGTCCTCTCGCGGCGGATTTCGAGGATTACCCCTTTGTTTGCCCCGGTGACATTAGGGTAGCCGTACTCGGTACTTGACATATATTTGCTCGGAGCGCCATTTGCCGCAGTGAGGATGAGGTTCGGCATGCCGACGCGGTCGCGCAGAGGCTTGATGCTGAGGTCAATGTCGTCCTGTGTGATGGCGACGTCGGTGCGCTCGGCCATCGCCTCGGCATAGTTGAGATAGACCTCGGCGGCACGGAAAATCGGCATATCGTTGTCGGTTGCCATCCAGCGTCCGGTTTCAAGAACTTTCTCGCTCTGAGCGTACTTGACGACCTGATAGCCGGTGCAGCTCGTGTAGAAGTCCCCGACCATGAGTGAGTCGGCTTCGATTCGGTGGTAGCCCGGGCAGCGCATTGTCTGCGCGAGGCGAGGGTCTCGGCCGGTCATCTCCTCGTAGTATTCCTTTGTCTCCCATCCGTCCTGCGCGGTGAACTCGGTGCCGTCTGCCATGAGGTAGCTGTCGACAAACTTCTTGTTGAAGGCGTACTGGTTTTGACCGAACGTGTTGTAGGTAGCGAAGTGCGAGAGTCCGAGGGCGTAGCTATAGGCCTTGGCGAGGATGACCTCGTCGGTGTTGGCAGTCTGCGACGCGAAGAGCATCATGTAGTCCTCGGTCGGCTTGCCCGTGCTGTAAATCTTGTATGGAGAAGTGGTGATGAACTCCTTTGCGGCAGAGGCTGCCTGGGCGAGCCAGTAGTTGCCGTCGTGCTCCGCGCCGTCGTTGCCATGGTAGTTGCGCCATGTGCCCTCGAAAAGGCAGAAACGGGACTTGAACGCGAGCGCTGTCCACTTCGTGACCTTGTAGGCGTTCTTCTCCGTGGCGAGATGAGCTATGGCAAAGTCTATATCTTCGAGCATTTTGCCCATCACGAAATCACGGGAATCCCTCCCCTTGTAGAGTTCGTCACGCTCGGTGACGCTGAGTTCGTGGTCATACCACGGAACATCGCCGAAATCACGCACCTTGAGGAAGTAGAAATATGCCCTGAAGAAGCGTCCCACGGCCTCATATTCCGTGCGCACGGACTCGTTGTCGCAGTTGCCGAGGTTGTCGAGCATATTGTTGATATTGCGGAGCGTTCCCCACTCCCAGCCTCCACCGGAAGACGGAACATTACGTATGCCTCTGAACTTCATCGGAAGAGTGGTCTTGAAGCAGATGTCGCTCTCCTCGTCGAAGAACGGTCCTTTGAAAAGGTCAGCATAGAATGTGTTGGAAACATTCTCGAACTGCGCCGCGTCCTTGAAGTAGGAATCTGAAGTCTCCTTGTCGAGAGGAAACTTGTCGAGGCTACATGCCGAAAAGGCGAATGCGGCAACAGCGGTTGTAAAGAGTATATTCTTGATTTTCATACAAATTCCTCCTTTGTTAGAATGTTATGTCCAGTCCGAGGACGAATGACTTCTGGTAAGGATAGTAGTAGCCGAATGAGCTCTGCTTCGCCATAGCCTCCGGATCCATATAGCGCGAGACTTTCGTGAGCGGCGAGAGGTAGCCTAGGTTTTCGCCAGTGAAGTAGATTCTCAGCGAGCTGATGAAAGTCTTTGCAAGAGCCTTGTCCGGAAGGGTGTAGCCGAATGTGAGATTCTTAAGACGGCAGTAGGCGAGGTTCTGGAGGTAGCGGTCGTTCGTCATCGTGAGGTAGGTCGTGCCTTTGTTTGCCTGCCAGCCTCTCGGACGAGGGAAGTAGGCTCCGGTGTTGTCTTCGCTCCAGACGTTGTCCATGTAGTTCTTCGGAATGTAGGTCGCCTGCGGGCGGTTATAGGCCACCCAGAATGCCTGATTGTCTGCCGGCGGATACCAATTGAGCTTGCCCACGCCCTGGATGAACATTGAGAGGTCGAATCCGAACCACTGTGCGCTGAGGTTGATGCCGTATTGGTAGCGAGGAAGACTGTTTCCGATGATGGCGAGGTCGCCCGGGTTGTCAACGGTGTAGGCGCCTCGTGAAATCACGCCGTCACCATCAATGTCAACGATACGGAGGTCACCGCCCTTCCAACCTCCGGTGAGGTTGCCCTGGAGATAGGACTGGTCGACTTTTGAAAGATACTCCGCAGCGGCCGCATCTGATTCGAAAAGCCCGTCGGTCTTGAATCCCCAGATTTCACCGAATGTCATGCCCTCGTAGTAGGTACCGAGCACCTTTGACGGGTTCTTGTACTTGGTGAGCTTGGTGAGGTAGTCGCTATAGTTGACGCTCACGCCGTAAGTGAACGGGCTGCCGGCGAGGGTGAAGGTATCCTTCCATGAGAGCGTGAGCTCTATACCCATCGAACGAAGATTCGCGGCGTTAGCGCTCGGAGCGGCCGCGCCGTAGACAGACGGTACTGCCTCTCCGGAGGTAATCATACCCTTGGTGTCGCGGATGTAGGCATCGCCGGTGAACGCAAGACGGTTTCCGAGGAAGCCGAGGTCAAGACCGAGATTATAGTGGTAGGTGGTCTCCCATGTGAGACCGTCCATGCTTGATGAACCGACGGTTGCGCCGTTGGGTTTGTTGGCTGCGCCGTTCTCGAATATGTAGCCGAGGTTGTAGGTGGAGACGGAACGGATGTAGGCGTAGTCAGAGACCTGCTGGTTGCCCAGCGCTCCATAGGAGAACCTGAGTTTGAAGAGATCCCAACCGGACTTCAGCGGTGCCCAGAACTTCTCCTCGGAGAGTTTCCATCCAACGGAAGCGGACGGGAAGAATCCCCAGCGGCTCTTGCGGGCAAAACGTGATGTTCCGTCGTAGCGTCCGCTGACCTCGAAGAGGTACTTGCCCATGTAGTCGTAGTTGAACCTTGCGAACACACCGGCAAGAGCATATTCGGTCTGGTTTCCGTTTACTCCGAACTCCTTCTGTCCCTTGGTGTTAGGCTGCACGAGGTTGTACTCGCTGAGGTAGTCGGACGAAAGATTGTTGCCGTAGGTGTAGGTGTAGCGGTAGTGCTGGGTCTCGTAGTTGTATCCGGCGGTCGCGTTGATGTTGTGCTTTCCTTTCACCAGAGCGTGGTAGGTGGCGTAGACGTTGGCCGCGATGTAGCGGGTGTAGGCGAAGCTGTCCTCAAGTTTGTTCTGGAAACGGCCGTAATCCTCCGAGAGAATCTCGCCCGGATACATGCTGTAGGTACAAGGCACCCAGCGGTTGGTCTTGCGGTCGTTGTCCATAGTGTAGGTGAAGTTCGCACGGATGTCAAGCCCCTCAATCGGATGAATGCCAAGTTCAGCCGTGTTCGTGAAGTTGTACTTCTTTATTTTGTTCACCTTCTTGTCGTCCAGAAGTTCGATGTGGCAGCCGTTGGTGACGTTGGAGTCGGTGAATATGGTCTTGTAGACATTGGTACCGTCAGGGTTGCGGAGCGGAATGCTGGCAAGTCCGTGAACCTGCGAATACATGAACGTATAGTTGTAGTTTCCGTTGCCGGGCCAATCGTAGTCGGAAGTGAAGAACCCGAGGTTGTCGCTGATGGTGATGTACTTGTTAATCTTGAACTCCAGCTTGCTCCTGAGGTTGTACTTGTTATACTTGTCCGGACGCACGCGGAAAGTGCCCTCCTTGTGCTCGTAGCCGCCGGAGAAGTAGTAGTTGAAGTGTTCCGAACCTCCGGAAACTGAAACATTGTGCTGCGTGAACGGGTTTACGGTCGTGTAGAGAGACTTGTACCAGTCGGTGTTGCAGTAGTAGATGTAGCTCATCTTACCGTTGCGCATCTCCTGAAGCACCCACGGACGTTCCGGATTCTCGGTCTTGTCATCGCGGCGGATGTAGAGCTGGTGCATATCCTCCTCGGTGTAGTGGGTGTAGTTCACTCCGTTGGTCGCGAAGGTGAAGAGGTCGTTGATGTAGACGGAATCATATCCCCTTGACTCATAGTCGGTGCGGGTCGTGGGAGTGGATACTCCGCCGTGACCGCTGTAGCGCACGACAGGCTTTCCCTTGCTGTCCTTGCCGCTTTTGGTGGTTATGAGCACGACTCCGAATGATGCGCGGGCTCCGTAGATTGCGGCGGAAGAGGCGTCCTTGAGGACAGACACGGACTCGACGTCCTGCGGGTTGACTTTCGCCATATCGCCCTCAACGCCGTCGATGAGAACGAGAGGCGTTCCTCCGTTGATGGAATTATAACCTCGGATATTGATTGACGCAACGTCGTCCGGAGAACCGTTTGCTGTGGAGACATACATTCCCGGCACTGAGCCCTGAAGCATGTGCGTGAGGGTCGGAGAGGTTCTGTTGCTGATTTCCTTCGACGTCACAGTGGAAACGGCACCTGTGAGGTTGACCTTCTTCTGTACGCCGTAGCCGACGACAACCGTTTCCTGAAGGTTCATCGCGTCCTCGGTCATATAAATCACGAGATTGTCCTGCGACGGCTGCACGGTCTGCCTGAGCGTCGAGTAGCCGAGACATGCAAACTCAAGGTTCGCCGCGCCTTCGGGAAGGCTTATGGAGAACGCGCCATTTTCGTCGGTCACGACTCCGTTGGTCGGCGACGACATCACTGTGATGCCCATAAGCGGCTGCTTTCCGGCATCATAGACGTGTCCTCTGACAGTCCGGCTCTGCGCAAATGCCCCCAAAGTGCATAGGAGCAGCACCGCGGCGACTGAAATTCTACGTAACATTGTGTGATACATATAGTTTTTGTTTTAATGTTGTGTGCTTTGTATGAATGACGGGAGTCATTATTCCGCGATGAATGACGCCACCCTGTTGTAGCCCGTAAGACTGTCCCATACGCCCTTGTTGGCGAAGCGGACACTGAAGTCAGGATTGTCGTGGAGCGTAGGAGCGATGTCCGGAAGGTTGATGAAGAGGGTGTAGCTCTCGCCTTTCTTCAGACTTTCCGGGAGAAGAATCTGCTCGTCGTACTCGTAGTGGCGACAGCCCTTCCAGTCGCGCGGGTCCTTTTCTGAAACGAATACATATTTCTCCGTCCAGTCATTGTCGTTACGGAGGATGAACTCAAGCCTGCGCTCGTTGATGAGGGAAGCGAAGCCGTAGTTGGTGAGGCAGTATTTCATCAAGAAGTCGCCTCCTGCGGTGAAGTTGCCGTAGAACGACGCACCGTTCAGCACCAGACGGTAGCCAACTCGGGAAGTGAGGTCGGTGTGACACTTGTTCTGTTTCCAATAGTCCACAATCTCGCCGTTCCAGATGCGGAGGTAGGAGAGGTGGAAATCGCGCATGTGCTTGTTGGCATAACCGCACTCACAGTAGGTGTAGTCGCTTTGGAAGCAGGACTCGCCGCCGATGGTCATATAGTTGCCCTCGGTGCGGAGAATTTTCTTGTCGGGCGTGCCTCCGTAGGTTCCTCCGTCGATGGAGTTGACGAAATAGCAGTCACAATGGTTCGTAAGGCGGGAGCCGTATTCACCATTGAACGCCGTGGCAACGGTGGTCGTGTCGGCAAGCTTGTAGGGGCGTCCGAGAAGATAGTTCATCGCGCTGCGCTTCTGACCGACAGTGCGCACCGCAACCATCCTGTCTTTCGGAAAGTTGTCGAGCAGAGCCTTCACGATTGTGCCTTTCTGCTCGGCGGTCTTGATGTTGGTGGTGGTGTGCCACTCGCCGTAGACTCCGACGAATCCGGCCTGAAGGACATAAATCACATCCTTGTACTCTTCCCATATCGGGGCAAGCTGTTCGATGTGGCGGAGAATCTGAGGAAGTTCCGGCTCCATCATCTCCGCCTTGTCGCTCCACGAGTAGGCATGGCGCAGAACGACCTTGCAGCCTGCCTCGCGCTCCCTCTCAAAGTGGGTGCGGAGAACAGAAAGGGACTCCTCGGGGATGTCGCATTTGAGGTAGTCGCAGAAATAGACCCCGAGATAGTGCAGAGTGCAGTTAAGGCTGCGGCAGCTTTTCAGACGCGCCACGGTGAAGGGCTGCGGAACGTTGCCGTCCTTGAAGTGGTACTCAAGCTGTTCGTAGGAGCCACGCTCCGGAGAGCAAAACTCCGACTTTTCATACCGGTAGGTCAGCATGTACTCGAACGGGGGCTTCGGTGCATTGAAACTTTCAATCGGGCCGTCAAAGTCCGCAAGTCCCCATCCCGCAAAGGGATTGAAGCCCGACGGAGTCTCCCCGCCTTCGTCGGATGGAGTCTCCACCTTGGTGCAGGACAATCCGACGAACGCGAGGGCGGCAAACAGAGCCACAGCGGCGGTTTTTTTCATTGATGAAATCATATATTACGAAACACTACTTTTTTTTATCCTTATTCTGCCTTGAATGCCGCGATTCTGTTATATCCCGTTGACTCATCCCAGACACCGCGAGAAGCCACGCGGACGCTGTAGGCAGGGTTGTCATGGAGATTCGGAGAAATGTCCGGGAGGTTCAGCCAGAGGGTGTAACTTGCGCCGGCCTTCAGGCTCTCCGGAAGCGTCAGTTTCTCGTCCCACTCGTAGTGATGGCAGCCCTTCCATTCACGCGGATCCTTCTCGGAAGTGAAGACATATTTCTCCGAAGGGTCAGCGTCGTTGGTGAGAATCAACTCTATCTTCCTTTCGTTGATGAGCGAAGCGAAGCCATAGTTCGTCAGACACATCTTCATCAGGAACTCCCCACCGGCGGTGAAGTTACCGAAGAACGACACACCGTTGAATACGAAACGGTAGCCGATGCGGGTCGAAAGGTCCTTGTTGCAGCCGTTGTTCTTCCAATAGTCAACGATTGCATAGTGATTCGAGAGATAGGACCAGTGGTAGTCCCGCAGGTGATTGTTGGAGTACTTGCAGTCGCAGTAGGTGTAGTCACCCACAAAGCAGGACTCGCCGCCCACCGAAACATAGTTGCTTTCCCGACGAAGGAGTTTCTTGTCCGCAGTGCCGCCGAACGTGCCGGCGTCGTTTCCGTTCACGAAGACGCAGTCATTGTGGTTACCGAGACGAGAATTGTAGGAGTCGTTGAACGCCGTCTCGGCAGTAATCGTGTCCGCAAGGGAATACTCCCCGTTGTTGATGTATTTCATCACGAGCCTCTTGTGCCCAGGTGTACGAAGGGCAATCTGACGATCCTTCGGGGTGAGGTCGAGATAGTGCTTGACCAACTCGCCCTTCTGCTCGTTGGTCTTGATGTTCGTGAGGGTGTGCCACTCGCCGTAAACACCGATGAAACCGCCCTGGAAGACATAAATCACGTCCTTAAACTCATTCCATATCGGCGAGAGCTGATCCATGTGACGCTTAATCCACTTGAGTTCAGGCTCCTGCACCGGCCACTTGTTGTCCCAGGAATAGGCATGGCGGAGAATCACCTTCGTGCCGGCCTTGCGCTCAAGTTCAAAATGGGTACGGAGAATGTCGAGAGCCTCCTGCGGTATGTCGGACTCGAGGTAGTCGCAGAGATAGACACCGAGATAGTGCAGGGTGCAGTTGGTCTTCTTGCAGGATTCGAGACGTTCGAGAGTGTAGGGTTGCGGGAAACCTTTGGTCGCCACGTCCTTGAAGTGATATTCAAGAGGCGCATAAGGACCACGCTCGGGGTTGCAGAACTCGTCCTTGTCGTATTCGTATGTAATCGTGTACTCGAACGGCGCCTTCGGAGCATTGAAACTCTCCACCTTGTTCTCAAGAACGCTCTCTATCGGCCACCCTTTTGTCGGATCGAAGTCGCCTGTCTGCCCTCCGTTGTCTTCAGGAACGATGTTCTTCTGACATCCGGAGAGAACCGCAATGCCGAGCACTGAAGCTATATAAAAGACTCTTTTCATCTTATGTCGTTTTGTAATGTTCTGTGTTTTGTTTTAAGTGAGATTCCCCTATTCCCCGATGAGCCGGAAATATGGAATTCTGTCGAGAGGAACGTTGATTTTTACCGTCTGGCCTCCCGCATATTCCTGCCCGTCGTCGGCTCTCCATGTTCCTTTCGGGAGAATGACGCTGCGCTCGCGTCCCGGGTCAACCATTGGCGCAACGAGAATGTCGGAGCCAATCATAAACTCGTCCTTCACGCCGGAGAGTCCCTGATGAGGGAAACGGAACTCAAGTGGAGTCACCACAGGCTCGCCGGTCTTCGATGCGCCGACAATCAGCGACTTGATTTCCGGAAGAAGCCTTTCGCGGATTTTCACAGACTTCAGCACGGCATCGAGATGTTCCTTGTCGAGAATGCGCCACGGAGCCACGGAGAACTGCATCATCGGCATCAGCGCATGGGTCTGGGCCGAACGTACGATGAGATCCTGGTCTATCGGGCATCCGGGAAGGAAGGATGCGAAGCTGCCGCCGCCGATCATGTCCGGGCAGGAGTACCAGTAGCCCATGAGGTTGGTAGCCATCATTTCAGGTATCAGCACCTTGACGGCGTCCCAGTTGTGAGCCTTGTCATGCAGACGCTGTATGATGGCCTTGCCGCCGTCGCGCCAGCATGCACGGTACTCGTTGTAGGGGTATTTGTCTGCATAGTCGGCGAAAGCCTCGCAGTATTCGTAGGCCTGGAGGTTTCCCATCGTACGTGAGTCTTCAGGGAAGAGGTTGAAGTCGCCGGCATCGAACTTGAAGCCGTCCACGCCGTAGTTCTCGCAGAGATTGTTCAGCTGGCGGTCGAACCACTCGACAGTCTTCGGGTTTGAGAGGTCCAGTTCAGCAGAGTAGCCGTTCCACCATTCTACCGGATAGACTCCCGCGCCCTTCTTGCCGACGAATCCACCGAACGAATTGATTTCAGCCCAAATCTGGTACTGGTCCATGCTCACGAACGGGCACACCCAGAGCATCAGCTTGAAGCCCATCCTGTGCAGTTCGTCCGACATTGCCTTAGGGTTAGGGAAACGTCCCGGATGGAACACCCACTTGCCGTAATCCTCCTGCCATGTGTCGTCAATCATTATGATGCCGGCAGGGAGGCCGTTGCGAAGGATGCCGCGTGCATATTCGAGCACGTCTTTCTGGTTCTGGTTGTACTGAAGTTCAATCCACGTGTTGTATTGAGGACATTCGAAGAACTCGGCCGGAGGAAGCTTGCCGTCGGCAGGGAAAAACTTCCTTTGGCAGTGGTGGTAGGCGTCCACGAGAGTGCTGCCCACGATGCCGGTCTCGATTTTCGCAAGAGCGTTGTCCACAGTGAGGACGTTGCCCTCGATGTGAAAGTCGTAAGGAGCCTCGGACCAGACGTAGCGTCCGTCACTTGTGAGCAGAAGAGGCATGATCTGGTTGCCGCTGTTCTGACTGAAGGTGGTTTTGAACCCGTCTTCGTAAGGCATGAACTTGCCGTCTGCGATGCGTCCTCCCCAAATCTGCTCGCCCTCATTGAGAACGATGCGTGCGGAGTAGAGCGCCGGAACGTCGAGCGCCTTCTCAATCTCGCTGACAGAGAGCGTGCCTTTAACCTTCACCATTTTCTTGTCGGATATGAGGTAGAGCGAAGGCACGAGACGGCTGTCAAATGCGTTTTCGTAGCGCACGAGCTGGCGTGCATCGATGAAGTTTGCCCAGTCCTTGAGCACGGCGGACTTGGCGGCGAACTCCTCGCCGTCCTCCCCGATGTAGAGAGAGAGGAGGCGAAGTTGTCCGTCTTCGGCCGCTTTTTTAAACTTGGAGGAATTCACAGCCTCGTTCATCAGCTTCGTACAGGCCTTGCAGTCCTCGCCGTAGACAAGAAGGACGGTCTGTTCGTCAAGCAGACGATGCAGGGAGGTCTCTTCCCCGTTGATGTCGGAGACCGGAAGGTCAACGACTTCGCTGCCCACGGCGTTCGCGCGGAGGATGTGTTCCTTCCAGTCGATACGCCTGTAGTCAGTGGACATCAGGGAGTTGCAGCGGCTCTCGCGGTCGAGAACACGGAGATAGAGGTCGTCGTTGCGTAGCGGCGAGTCCACCTGACAGAAAGTATGCTCCATAGCATCGGCGAAAACGAGGAATGTCCCGTCCTGCTCCGCTGCAGAAAGGCTGTCGGCGATGGTGTAGACACGATCAATGAGAGCGTCGGCCTCCTCTGGGTTTGCCTTGGAGAGCTTCTTCGCGAACTTGTCGAACTGAGCCTGCGACATCTGCCAGCAGTTGCCTTCCTTGTGGAAGTCGAGGGACACCTCCTCGCTGCAGCCAACTGCCGCAGCGAGAGAAGCACCCATAATGAACAAAAGCCTTGTGAATTTCATAAAGCGTTGATGTATCCGTTTTTAGTTATTGAGCTTGATTGTGGTTCCGACAGCGTCTGGTGTGTTGGAGTAGCCGCTCACGCCGTCCTCATACATAAACACACCGAGTTTCACTTCCGTCAGGCCCTTGAGACCCAGGCGATTGCGTTCGATGGCAAAGCTGTAGCGGAAGCATTTGTCCTTCCACTCGCCCTTGCCCGTGGCGAAGTACTGCCAATCCTCGGTGCCCGCTTTCACGGTGCCGAGTCCTTCTGCAGCAGAAGCGTCATTAAGAGTCGGAGTCCAGACTTCCGGAGTTATGGTGTAGGCCGGGCGAGTGATCGTCGCAGGGTCGAATGTGTCCGACGGGAAGATGTAGTGTCCCCATCTGTCCTTCCACCCGAGAGCCTTGTCTTCGTCGCTTAGAGGACGGCTGCAGGAGATTATCATTCCGTTGAGAACCGTCTCCCAGCAAGTACCTATAGGCCAACCTATTCCCTGTCCGGTCTCAACACCATCGAGGTCGATGCCGATTGCCAGTCTCTTGATGAAGCCAGGGCAGAACTCGTAATACTCACCATTATTGAAATAGAGATTGTCGGTGTTCGGAACTTCGATGTAGCCATAAATATAGTCGGCGTCGGAGTCGAACTTGAGGCGAGTGTCGCCACGGTTGTTGCCCTTGTTGGTGATAGAAGCATATTCAACGCTGCCCCACTCGTCCACGCCGCGGACTTTCTTCAGGATTGCAGTCTCGTCAAATTCCGGAGAGTCGGCGTTGCGGAGGTTGAGTTTGTAGCCGCCTCGGTCAGGGTTGGTGAGGTTGGCACCGACAATGCCCTTGCCATTGTCGAAATTGATGCCGACAACGGCCTTTGTCGCATCGCCGAGTCCCACAACCTTGCGATCGATGATGAAGCTGTACTTGAACACCTTGCCGGAGAAACTGCCCTCGCCGTAGGCTGCCGGAGAGTCGGTAGCCTTCTCTGAGCCGTATTTCTCACCGTCGGCAGCTGTCTGTGTGCGAAGACCCGGAGTCCATGTGAGGTTGCCCTCTGTGCTGATTTCGCCATAGATCGAGAGGTCGAAGAACTTGTGGAGGGTGAACATCCATCCGCCGCCCTGCGTGCCGTTCTGGTCGCCGTCAACGTCAAGCCAAACTCCGAGGTTTTTGAACATGGAGAGATCTTCGTCGCCCTTGGACTCGATGTATCCGTAGATGTAGTCGAGGTCGGAAGAGAAACGGATGTTGCTGAGGTTGTACTTCCACTGCGTGCGGTCATATTCCTTGTCGGTCTTCGTGTAGGCCGGCATTGGAGTGCCGAGGTAAGGCATTTCGCTCTCCCACCAGGTGAGAGGCTTGAATGCTGCCTTGAGTGTTTCGTATGGGTCCACCTGCGGTCTGTCCTCAATTGTGATTGCAGTGAATGCGTCGCGGACAATTTCCGTGGAGGCCTCGCAGACAACTGTCTCCCCGTCAGAGAGGGAGATGGTGTAGCCATTGGCAAGAGTGGCAGGAAGGGCTGCCACATAGTAGGTCTGCCCCACGGCGAATCCGCCTGCAGGAGCGTTGACCTTGATTTCAGAGACAGCCGCAGCGTCAGGAGTTGCCGCAGGCTTGCCGTCTGTTCCGAGAGTCACGGAAGCTGCACCGGCTATCTTTTCTCCGCCGGTGGCCTTGAGAGTGAAAGATGTGACGTCAGCCCTCTGGAAAGTGACGCTCAAACCACCGCAAACTGCAGAGAAACTGAGTTTGTTGTCGCCGGACTTAGCAACGAGAGGCCAGCAACTTTCAGCTGCGAACGAGCCTTCCTGTGCCGTCTGGGTTGCCGGAACGGTGACTGTGAATGCAGCGCCGTCGAATGCGGCTGCGGTTGCTGAAGGATAGACCGCCCATTTTTCGACGGCCGGGATCTCGGTCGGTTTCTTCGGGTCTATGAGCAGGTTGAGCTTGCCTGTGAACTTCGCGCTCGTGCCCTCGGCGGCAGAGGTAAATTCCGCCGTCTCGCTCTTGCCATCGGCAGTGTAGAACACGGAGATTTTGTCGCCGGTTTTCCACGCCACCTTTCCGTCGGCGAACGAGGTCTTTGTGCCAATCGCCTCAATCTCCCCGGTAAGCTCAACATCGGTCATCTGCCATGTCGGCTCGTCCGGTTTCTCCGGCTGGTCCGGCTTGTCTGGTTTTTCCGGCTCAAGCGGCTTGTCCGGTTTCTTATCTGATTCTTCCGGCTGTGGCTTCTCGCACCCCACCATCAACGCAGCACAAATCATCGCCGCCGCGAATAATTTTCTTTTCATGTTTTGTGTTTGTTATTAATTATTGTTGAGTTTGATGGTGAAGCCGTTATAACTTGGAAGACAAGACAATCCGTTATGATCTTGACGATAAAATGCGATACCTATGTTTAAATCTTCACATTCTAGCAGGTTCAACTTCTCTCTATCAATCGCAAATGTGTATTTGAATATCTTGTTTGTACTATCCCACGTACCATTACCAATGCCAAGTCCAGACTTATTTTCTGTCCCCGCCAAGACCGTTTTTCCCCAACTGTCTTCTATGCCTTGACTCATATCATAAGCTTTAGGATTCCATTGAATAGGGGAAACATTGTATTCCGGCATATTGTCTTTAGAGCCGCCATCGGCACCTTCTGCCCAACCAACCGCTTTCCAATCTTTATAATCGGTTATTGTCGTATTTGCAGTAGCACCATTAAGAACGACGTCATATCCACCGTAACCGAAACTTACATTTCCGCCGCCATTAGGTCCTTGTCCTGATGTTACTCCATCCGTATCTATACATACAGCGAGCTTTTTAAGAATAGAAGGACAAAACATTGAACCATAGAACATATTATCTGAATTCGCTTCAAAATAGCCATAGATAAATCTCGCATCCGAATCGAACTTCACGATTGTGTTTCCTTTATCATAGTGTGCCCCACTTTTCTCAGCTGCCTCAATGCTATCCCAATAACTTATTGATTTTAAACTATTCAATATTCGATTAGGATTATCATCTATATCTGCAAGGCTATTCTTCAACATAACGATATAACCAGCCCTATCAGGATTTGTCAGAGTACCATTGGGAAAATTGCCATTATCTAAGCATATTCCAACAACAGCACTGGAGGCATTTCTTAGACCTACAATACGCCTATCTATGATAAAAGAATACTTAAATACACCATTTTCAAAACTTCCCTCACCATATCCAGCATCAGATGCTGTCGCTTCAGCGTTTCCACAATGTGGAGAATTCCACTGATCTACAGTAGGACTCGGATAAAACTTTGTTTTCCATATCATATTGCTTTCTGATCCTACACTACCATAAACAACTTTATCAAAATGAGGATAAGCATTGAATACCCAGCCACCGATTCCATTATTGGGGCCATCAACATCAAGCCAAATTCCAAGGTTTTTAAAGCTGTTTAAATCTGTATCTCCAGTAGATTCAAAATAACCATAGATATAATCAACGTTTGATTCAAATCTAATACAACTTATATTTCTTTTCCACTGATATTGGTCATTTGGTTTGTCTGCCGCATGAACTGGCGCAGCCATATAATCCTTATTCTCATCCCAATATGAAATCGGCTTGAGTTTGTCGGCAAGAGGGGCGTATGTTATCGTCTCAACATCTTTAGCGTCAAGCACTCCGAAAACGGAACGTTTGATGGCGATGGAAGAGGTGCTGCCGAATGACTTGCCGTTGGAGAGTGTGATGGTGTAGCCGCCAGCGAGTGTAGCAGGCAGGGCAGTCATGTAGTACCACTTGCCGACCTCGAAACCGCCGGCCAGGGCATTGACAGTAATCGATGAAACGGCTGATTCGTCGGTTGTTGCAACAGGGTTGCCGTCGGTGTCGAACGTAACGCTTGCAGTGCCGGCAATCTTGGAGCCCTTGCCGTCAAAAGTGAAGGAGGTGATGCCAGGAGTCTGGAATGAGACCTTCACTCCTCCGCAGACTGCTTTGAATGAAAGCGCTGCAGTGAGGTCGGAAGTCTGTGCCACGACCGGGTAGGCTCCCTCCATAAATGTGCCCTCGACTGCGGTCTGTACGGCCGGAACAGTCACGGTGACGGAAGTTCCGTCAGACGATGCGCCTTCGGCTGCGGCAGGATAGACAGCAATGGCGGAAACAGTCTTGAGATCCGTGTCCTCCGCAGGAAGCGAAAGCGTGCCGGCGAACCTTGCAGTCGCCGAAGGAATCAGGTTCTTTGAGGTGAAGACGCTGTGCCGCACAGTTGATGTGCCGTCCACCTTGTAGAAAAGGCTTATTTTGTCAGAAACTGACCACCAATGATTGTTGTACTCGGTCATCACAGTCTTGGTCGAGTTCAGGTCTGAAGATGCGGTCAGTTCCACGTCAACTTTCGCAAGTGACGGAGATTCCACAATCTCCTGCTTCTGGCAGGAAGCGAGCGCCGTGAGGCATACTGCCGCTGCTATGATTGAATTTCTTTTCATTTCCATTATCAATTTTCCATTATTAATCTGAGGGCCACTCATTTCTTGTTTACCATTCATCGAATGACACGCTTTCAAGCGAATAACTGTTTGTGTCCTTGTTTGTTTCGATCGTGCTTGCCGCAAAACCGCCTTCCACAGAGAGAAAGTGAACGCTCACTTCTGGCTCATAGTATCTTTTGTCCATAAGTTGTTGATTATCAAATTATATTGTTAATTGTTCAATTTTATCCGGAAGCCTGAACGGTCCGGGATAATTGCGTAGTCGTTCATTCCGCCCTCATCGAAGGTGACACCGATGCCGATTTCCTCAAGCCCCTTGAGTTCGAGGCGTGTGCGGTCGATGGTGAAGGTGTAGCGGAAAATGCCGTCAGTGAAGTCGCCCTTGCCGGTGCCGATGTTGGTCCATTCTTCCATGCTGGAGATGGTGTTCCCGAAGTTGTCGCCGCCTTTGGATACATCGCTTGCCTGAGGATTCCAGACTGTCGGTTCGTATGCCGTGGCGCACTTGCCGCGGAGAAGAAGTTCGAAGCCCTTGTAGTTGCAGAGGAACCATCCGCCGCCCTGACCTTCGCGCTTGTCGTCCTTGTCTATCCAGACGCCGAGGTTGTTGAGGATGTTGGTGCGTTCCTGCCACTTGTCGCGGTCGGCGGTGTTCACCTCCACATAGCCGTAGATGTAGTCTGCGTCGGATGCAAACTTGGTGACCTTGGCTCCGCGCTCGAATTTCGTCTCTTCGTGAGGGAGAGCCTCAAGGTTGTCGAAGAAAGAGAATTCCTGGACATGGGAGAGTATCTTTGTCTCGTCGTAGCTGTCCTCCACTTCCTCCGGGAGTTCCGGCTGCGGGAGAGGGGTAATCGGAGGAAGGGGCTGTTCCCCCTCCTCCAGCTGAGCCTTCTCACAGCTTGGGACAGCCAAAAGCATAATTGCCGCAGCGAATGCGGTGAATAGTCTGGCGAGACCGAATGTGCTGTTTGATTTCATCGTTTTGTAATTTTCTTTAGTTTTTATCTGTCACTGAGTGAAGCCTGCGAGTTACCGGGGATTCTGCTCGATGCCGGTTACGAGGATTTCCTTCACCGGAATCTGGTATTTGAGACGGGTGTCGTTGTACTCCAGAACTTCCCACGGCTGGCGTCCGGCATAGCGGCGGTCAAGCTGCTTCTTGTTCCTCTGGAGATCGAAGACACGGAAGCCCTCGAAGCAGAGTTCAAGGCGACGCTCATCAAGAACGACGTCAAGCACGCTCGCGTAGCCACGCTCCGCATAGTTTCCGGTCGAGAACATGGCCTCGTCAGCAAGTCCCGCACGCTTTCTGATGACATTCACGTCATCGAGAGCCTTCTGATCCTGTCCGAGATGCGCATAAGCCTCGGCACGGTCAAGAATAAGTTCAGCCCAGCGGATGACGGCCGGAGAACCGAGGTTCGTGAGCTTGCCTTCCTGACATGAGAACTTCTTCATGTAGTTCAGCGGGTAGACGTTTCCGCCACCGCCGATGCGACATCCCATTGAATCGGTCACAGTCACATACTGCTTTTCACCATCACGCTTTGTTATCCAGTATTTCTTGTAGCCATTGACAAGTTCTGTCTCAACAGTGTGCTGCATAGAATGTTCGATAGACTCCACCTGCTCATTTCCGTCCTTGTCGACCGTGGTCTTGTCCTCGAACCAGATTTCTTTGCAGGTCCACTTGCCAGTTGTCGCGTCGTAGACAGGATCGCGGTCGATGTTGTTCTCGTAGAAGGCGTCTCCGGTCGGAATCGGCCAGTAAATCATCTGAGCCCCGGTCTTGGACTTGTGCATCTGATCACGCATGGTCGCGATGCGCTGATCGCCAGGATACCTCTCAAAAAGGTCGATGAGCGGCTGTGACCAATAGATTTCAGCCCAGCCGGAACCGTCGCCAGGGTCGCCCTGGCACCAATACATCGAGCCAAGTACGGCAGACTCTCCGGCAATGTCGGTGGTGTTGTCGATGAGACCGATGCACCAGAGAACTTCCTTGGACTCCTTGGAGAACTGGAAGAGGTGCTCGTAGTCCGGATCGAGCATTGAAGACGGGTCTGCCCCGGCAAGCATCTCGTCCACCATGTTGATGCAGTCCTGGTCGCGTCCCTCGTAGAGATAGAGACGTGCGAGGAGACCCTGTGCGGTGGCCTTGCAGATGTAGCCGTTGTTGCCACGCCTTGTGCCGCCGTCCATGCAGGCGATGGCCTCCTTTAGGTCAGTCTCCACCTGGTCGTAGACCTGCTTCACGGTGGCGCGGGTGGTGCCGCTCTCGCCGGTGTTGATGATCACTCCTGGAGAAGAACCTTCGTCCCAGACATAAGGATTGGCGAAAACTTGACAGAGGCCCATGTGAGCGAAGGCCCTCATTGTGAGGTTCTCGCCCTTGATATGGCGGAGCTCAGCGTCATCGGTGTCGTCAGGTATCATATTGATGAGTACAGATGTGGCGTAGCATATCTTGTAGGAGACGAACCAGAAGTATTCGGTGTTGGTGTCGGACGCCGAGTCGTCAAGAGTGGCGTCGAGGAACAGAGGGTCCGTGCTCTTTCCGGACATGAGGGTGTTGTCGCCCTTGTACTCGTTGAGCTGGAAGTAGTGGCGGACGTAGGTGTTTCCCACCGTGAAGAATCCACCATAGTCAAGTGCTGCCTTAAAAAGGGCGTAGTTTCCATCTGTTGCAATGCCGGCGTTCTCGACGTTCTGCATGCTCCCGGACGAAACCTTGTCGTACGGGAAGAAGTCAAGATTGCAGGATGTCAAAGCAAAGGCGGTGAGAATCAGTAATATATACTTTTTCATATCTGCATTCGATTAAAATTTGACATCAATTCCGAGCGAGAACACGCGGGAAACCGGATAGTTGTAGCTGAAGAGCCCCTTCACGCCGACCTCAGGGTCCATTCCTGAGAACTTGGTGAACGTGTAGAGGTTGTCTCCTGAGAGGAAAATCCTGAAGCTCTGGAGGTGCATCTTCCTCAGCACATTTGCAGGGAGCGGATAGCTGACAGTTATGTTCTTGATTCGAAGGTAGCTGCCGTCCTCAAGATAACGTGAGGTAACCTCGTTGGAGAGGCGGTTTCCGCCGAGCCTTGCCCTCGGATGGGTTGCATTGTCGCCCGGCTGCGTCCAACGGCTCCAGCCGAGTCCGTTGTCGAGAGACATGAAGTTGTAGTCGATGTAGGCACCATCTGAGTCTACGTAGCGGCGTGAGTCATTGAAGACCTTGTTGCCGTAGTTGAACTGAAGGTTTGCGCTGATTTCGACACCATAGACATTGAATGTGTTGAGGAGACCGCCGACAAGGACAGGCTGCGCGTTACCGACAATCTGGTTGTCGTTGGTGAGGTCGAGTTTGCTTGTAGGTTCCGTACCGATGACGTTGCCATTCTCGTCCTTGATGAGGTGTTCCCAGAGAGGGGCACCGGTTTCGGAGTCAACTCCCAGCCACTTAGGCATGTACCAGCTGTAGAGAGGCTCGCCCTCGCGATAGATCTGATTGCCCTGTGAACTTGAGGCCACGATGTCCTCATGGTTCGGAAGATAGACGACGGTGTTCTTGTTGTGCCCGAGGTTGAGGGATGTTGTCCACTTGAAGTTCTTGCGGTTGAAGTTGTTCGAAGTGAGGGTGAGTTCAACTCCCATGTTACGGATCTTGCCGACATTCTCGGTCCTGCGGGAGAAACCCGAACTGAGGGCGAGAGGAACGTCAAGGAGAAGGTCCTTATTGAGGTTGCCGTAAACATCGAGGTTGACGGTGAGGAAGTTACGGAACGATATGTCGAGTCCGACGTTCCTCATCACGGCAGTCTCCCAATGGAGGTAAGGGTTCGCGACCGTCTCCGGATATGCTCCTTGGACGCCCTGATACTGAAGGCGTTCGTTGAATCCGTAGATATCGAGATATTTGTACGAGCCGATGTTGGAGTTACCGGTGAGGCCATAGCTTGCGCGGAGTTTCAAGAACGAGACGACGTCCTGCCTCTGCATGAACTCCTCGTTGGAGGCGAGCCATGCGAAGGAACCGGCCGGGAAGTAACCGACCTTGTTCTTAGGGGCAAAGACAGAGGAAGCATCGGCACGGAAAGTGGCGTTGAAGAAGTAACGCTCCTTGTAGGAGTATTGCGCCTGGGCAAAGAGCGACCATGAGGCGGTCTCAGTCTTTGTGCCGTAAACGTTCTCCGGTTTCGTGCCGTTGAGCACCTGCATTCCGTTTTTGAGACCGGAAGTGACCACATTCATATACTCGTAACTGCTGTAGCCGTACTCGTGTCCGAGGAGGGCGTTGACGCTGTGGGCGCCGTTGAAGGTGTCGTAGTATTTGAGGATGTTCGTGGTCCCGAAAGAGTGGCCCCAGGTCAGCCCCTGACTAATCTGTCCGTCCGGCCAGGTCTTGCTCTTGGCTTCCGGAGTCGTCACGCTCTTGTAGAAGGAGTCGTCGGCGGAGTAGCGGTTGGTGGTGGAAATCTGGAGATAGTCGGTGATGTCCCAAGAGAGGCGGAGGTCGCCGAGGAAACTCTTCGAAGTGTTGTACGGGTTCGGGTTCTTCGAAGACGCGAAGAGAGGGTTGTTCGCCTCACGTCCATACCATGTCTTGCCGTTGTCAGGACGCACTGCGGAGTCGATGTAGATGTACTCGCCGGTGCGCTCGTCATAAGGGTTGTTCCACGGAAGCTGATAGTAGCAGCCGAGGCCGTGACCGGAGACGGACTTTGACTGGGTGTAGTTCACGCGGGCAGTGAGGTTCACACCCTTGACGAGTTCTGCCCCGACCTCGACCTTGCCGGAGAGCCTGTTGTACTTGGACTCCCGCTGGGTTCCGTTCTCGTCGTACCAGTCGAGGCTGGTAAGGAAACTGATTTTCCTGATGTTAGCCGAAGCGGAAGCATAGTAGTTCTGACTGACGCCGAGACGCTCCGCATCCTTGAGCCAGTCGAAGTTCTGCTCGCGAAGCTCCGCAGGATAGGTCTTCATTGAAGCCTTGGAGAGGATTGAGGAGTAGAAGTCGTAGAGTTCGTTGGCGTCAAGCACACGGAAGCGGCCCGTGAGGAGTTGCTTGAGACCCACCTGAGCCTTGAAGTTCACGACAGGTTCCTGTCCGGCCTTTGCGTGCTTTGTGGTGACGACGATGACTCCGCCGGAACCTGACGCTCCGTAGATACCCGTCGAGCCGGCGTCTTTGAGGACAGTGATGCTCTCCACGTCGTTAGGGTTGAATGTGCCGCCGACAACTCCGTCCACAACATAGAGTGGGTCGGAGCCGGCCGCGATACTGCCCGTTCCGCGGATTCGGATAGTGGCGGTTGAGCCAGGCGCTCCTGAGGAGTTGGTCACCTGCACGCCCGCCACTTTGCCCTGAAGCATGGAGCCGAGGTCAGGAGTGGTGACGTCGCGGAGCTTGTCTCCCTGGACGGTGGTGACGGCACTGGAAAGCTCGGTCTTCTTCACTGAAGAGTAGCCGACCATCACGACCTCGTCGAGTTTGTTGATGTCGGATTCCATCGTGACATTGATGACAGCGCGTCCTTCAACACCGACAGTGACGTCCTTATAGCCGAGATAGCCGAAGACGAGAGTGGCATCAGGAGCGACATCAGCGGAGTACTTTCCGTCAACGTCAGAGATGACGCCCTTAGTGGTCCCCTTGACGGCGACGCTCACGCCAACGAGAGGCTCACCTGTCGCCTTGTCCGTGACTGTTCCGGACACACGCTGCTGAGCCAGGGCCCCGGATGAGAAACCGAGCAGGCACAAGACCAGCATCGTGCTGATTTTTCGAAATGAATTCAGTTTCATGTTATGTGGATATGTGTGTTATTTCATTGAACCGTCAGCAAAGGCATACTTGAAGCCGTCCACCTTGTCCCATGCGCCGCGTGTGAAGTCAGGAACTTCGACAGGAGCACAGCCGTTGGCGATTGAGATAGCACCAAGCTCGCCGATGCAGCACCACTCCGCGAGGTCATAAACGTCCATGTCGAGCGGAAGTCCGTAGTGGAGGCAGTAGTTGAGGCGGTAGTCCATGAGGAAGTCCATTCCACCATGTCCTCCGACCTTCTTCGCAAGCTCCTCAAGGTCCTTGTCGAGGATTGGGGTAGGATACTTTGCCTGAAGCTTCTTCACGACATCCTCAGGAAGTGCTCCGTGGAAGTCGATGCGGTCGCGTTCGTTCATCAAGCCGTCGCCCTTTTCGTTCTGCTCGTCGAGGAAGAGGCCGAGTGAGTCTGCCTGGCCTTTGCTGATGCTCCACTGCTCGACAGGATACTTTGCAGCGTAGCCTTCGGTGCCGACGAGCTGATACATCCTGTTGTATGGACGCGGAGTCATAACATCGTGCTCGATGAGGATTGACTTGCCCTTTTCGGTAAGAATCATAGTGGCGGTGAGGTCACCGTTCTGGAAGTCCGGCATATCCTCGTTTTGGAATCTCTTCACGGACTTGATGCCGTTTGCAGAAGGAGTGTCCATTGCCACAAGGGTCTTCATGCGGTCGCCCCTGTGGATGTTGAGAGCCTGGCAGACAGGACCGAGACCGTGGGTCGGATAGACATCGCCCTTGTGCTTGCTGTTGAACTCAAGACGCCAATTTCTCCAGTAGCCGTCCCAGTAGTCAGTAAGGTTGTGGCAGTAAGCGCCTTCTGCGTGGATGATATCGCCGAATACGCCCTGACGCGCCATTTCGAGTGCCGAAAGCTCGAAGAAGTCGTAGCAGCAGTTTTCGAGCATCATGCAATGACGCCTGTTCTTCTCGGCAGCGTCCACGAGTGCCCAGCACTCGGCAAGTGAAGTTGCAGAAGGGACTTCACAGGCAACGTTCTTGCCGTTGTTCAGAGCCTCAAGCGCAACAGGAGCGTGATTCACCCAGTCGGTGCAGATGTAGACGAGGTCAATGTCGTCCCTCTTGCAAAGTTCCTTGTAGCCTTCGTTGCCGGTGTAGGTGCCGGAGACTTCTATGCCGTGCTCTTTAAGGAAGTTTACATTCTTTTCCACTCTGTCAGGTTCGATGTCGCAGAGGGCAACGATCTTCGTCCATGGAACGGAAAGGTATCTGTAAAGCGCATATGAACCACGTCCGCCGAGTCCGACAAATCCGATTTTCACGGTGTCGATAGGGTCGAGGCGAAGTCCGAGCACATCTTCCTGGCCGGCAGGGCGGGCAGGGATTTCAGTCTTTATGGCCTGTGGCTTTCCGCTGTTGCAGGAAACAGCGAGCATGGCAGCGGCTGCAAGTACAGCAAGCGCTGACATGATTGATTTAAAATGACGCATATTTGTAGTGTTAATTTGGTTTGACCTTAATTCCTTGAGTCGAGATACTTCTGGAGTTCCTCCGGAGTCCTTGCCGGCTGCGCGTTCTCAGGCAGACCGACGATGCCCCACGCATACTTGCAGTAGGTCAGCCCCATCTCATCGTAGATGGCGGCAGAATGATCGAGAGCCTTGCGGAAACGTTCCCAATCCTTGTGTCCTTCCTGCACCCACTGCACTTCGCTGAGTGCCGCAAGACGCGGAAGAAGCATATATTCAAGATATTCCGGAGTGTTCACATACTCCGTCCAAAGATTTGCCTGTACTCCGAGAATCCGTTTCTTTCCATATTCCGGCACGCCGTCATAAGGCTCGTATCCATAGACATTCTCGACAGGGAGATAGGCGCCGATGGAGAACGGCTCGCGGTCCTGCTCGTGGGACTGGTAGCGGTCGATGTACATGTAGCCACGCGGGCTCATGATGCAGTCGTAATTCCAAAGGCGGGAGTCGACGTTTTCGCCCGTGCCTTTCCATGTCATCACGGTAGCCCCCTCGGCGAGGTCTCCCTCAAGGATTTCTTCCCATCCGATGATGCGGCGCCCGTGGTCGTTGAGGAATTTCTGTATGCGCGCCGTGACGTAGTTTTGGAGATACTGAGCCGCCGTGTGGCCGTCGTGGTCGTAGAGTCCGAGTTCCTTCATCTTCGCACGGCAACGCGGGCAGGCGTTCCACCTGTCCTTCGGCACCTCATCGCCACCGATGTTTATATACTTTGAAGGGAAGATGTCCATCATCTCGGTGAGCACGTCCTCAAGGAAGGTGAAAGTCTCTTCCTTGCCGACGCAGAGCACGTCCTTCTTTACGCCCCAAGTGTTCGCCACCTCATAAGGTCCGCCGGTGCAGCCAAGTTCCGGATAGGCAGCAAGGGCACTGAGCATGTGTCCGGGAAGGTCAAGCTCAGGGATGACGGTGATGCCGCGCTTTGCCGCGTATGCCACGACGTCGCGCATTTCGTCCTGGGTGTAGAACCCTCCGTGATCTTCCGGACGGAGGTGTGTCCTGTCAAAGTCAATCTGAGTACCATGGCGGAGAGAGCCAAGTTCAGTGAGTTTGGGATATTTCTTGATTTCCATCCTCCAGCCCTGGTCTTCTGTCAAATGCCAGTGGAAGACGTTTTCTTTGTAGACGGACATTATGTCCAGACATTTCTTGATTTCGTCGACGCTGTAGAAATGGCGTCCAACGTCGATGAGAACGCCACGGTAGGAGAAGCGCGGGGCGTCCTTGATGGTTCCGCACGGGATTACGAAATCAACTCCACTTGCCCGCTCCCTTCCATAGAACTCAGCCGGGAGCATCTGCCCGATGGTCTGAAGGGCATAGATGAAGCCGTTGTAGGAGTTGGCGGCTACGATGACCTTGTTTTTAGTTATGTCAAGCCTGTAGGCCTCGTTGCCGAGAGCCGGATCCACGAGGAATACAACTCCCCTGCCGTCCTCTCCGGAAACAACACGGTTTCTGCCACCGGCAACGGTCTGGAGATGTTCGGCAAATTCCGCAATCGCGGACTTGACTTTTTCGTCTAGATTATCGGGAAGAATTAAGTCAGAAGACTTTAGATCATACCCCCCCCCGATGAGGGTAACTTCAGACGGCTGCGGAATCACGCTGAATGGAAGAGACTGGGCGTCTCTGCTACACGATGCGACAGCCATTCCGACAAGAAATGCAAGAATAACAAATCTGCGTTTCATACGTTTACAATGGTTACTATGTGGTGAAAAACGAAGTTGCAAATATATAAATCAAGCATAAAATATGCAAGAACGGGAAATATTTTTTTTGCATCGTTTCTTCGGCTAAACGGCACAGAAATATGCCAAGCTGGACGGCACCAAAAAAGTCGGCCAATTTCTTAGCCGACTTTAACTATTAGAAATAGCTGTTCGTTTTTTCTTCGCTCCAGTATTACTTGCGTTCGCGACGTTCGCGACGATCACGACGATCACCACCGCGGCCTCCGCGACGCTCGCCGCCACGGCCTGAGTTTCCGCTCTGAGCCTGCTGTGCAGCGATGCCTGCGTTAGGAGAAAGATCCTTCTTTCCGTAAACCTCGCCGTTGCAGATCCATACCTTCACTCCGAGTACACCGACTTTGGTGTGAGCCTCAGCAAGTGCATAGTCAATGTCCGCACGGAAAGTGTGAAGCGGTGTACGACCTTCCTTGATCATTTCGGTTCTTGCCATCTCGGCGCCACCTACACGACCGCTGATCTGAATCTTGATACCCTCCGCTCCGACACGCATAGTTGAAGCGATGGCCATCTTGATGGCACGACGGTAGGAAACACGACCCTCGATCTGGCGTGCGATTGAATCAGCCACGATGTGAGCGTCAACCTCAGGCTTCTTAACTTCGTAGATGTTGATCTGAACATCCTTTGAAGTCACCTTCTTGAGCTCTTCCTTGAGCTGGTCAACTGCTGTACCGCCCTTTCCGATGATGACACCCGGTCTTGCCGCGTGGATTGTCACGGTGATAAGCTTGAGGGTTCTCTCGATCACAATCTTTGAGAGGCTTGCCTTTGCAAGACGATTCTCAAGGTATTTGCGAATCTTGTAGTCCTCAGCGATTTTCTCCGCATAGTTACCACCACACCAGTTAGAGTCCCAACCACGGGTGATACCGATTCTGTTGCTGATAGGATTTGTTTTCTGTCCCATATTCTTATTCCTCCACTGTTGTTGATGGTTTCTTAACGTCAAGAATTACAGTAACGTGGTTGGAACGCTTGCGGATCCTGCCGGCCCTACCCTGCGGACAAGGACGGATTCTCTTGAGTGTACGACCTTCATCAACCATAATGGTCTTGATGTAAACGTTACCGTTGTCAAGTTCCTTCGTGTTCTCCGGATTTTTAGCCTCCCAGTTAGCGATTGCGCTACGCACGAGAGTCTGGAGAGTGATAGAAGCGTGCTTCTTGCTGAACTTGAGGATATCGAGGGCACGGTTCACTTCAACGCCGCGGATTATGTCTGTAACGAGACGCATCTTGCGCGGAGATGTAGGAACATCATTTGCCTTCGCGATGGCTGTCTGCCTCTTTATTTCTTTCTGCCTCTCGGCCATTTGTCTTTTACGAGCTCCCATAATTACTTTCTCATTTAAAATTATTTACGATTGCCCGAATGGCCTCTGAATGTTCTGGTAGGCGCGAACTCCCCGAGTTTGTGTCCGACCATGTTTTCAGTGACATAAACAGGAATAAACTTATTTCCGTTATGAACTGCGATGGTGTGACCGACGAAATCAGGAGAGATCATACTTGCACGTGACCAAGTCTTGACAACCTCTTTCTTCATGCTACCCTCATTCATAGCAAGAATTCTCTTTTCAAGGGCTTCCTGAATATAAGGACCTTTTCTTAATGAACGACTCATAATCTCTTAAGTTTTATTCCGTTATTTTTTCCTTCTTTCAATAATGAACTTATTTGAAGTAGCCTTAGGATTACGTGTCTTGTAGCCCTTAGCCGGCATACCCTTGCGTGAACGTGGAAGTCCACCGGATGCACGACCTTCACCACCACCCATCGGGTGATCTACAGGGTTCATTACTACACCACGGTTGCGTGGACGACGGCCAAGCCATCTTCTACGTCCTGCCTTTCCGTGCGACTCCAAACTGTGATCCGGATTTGACACTGTTCCGACAGTTGCGCGGCAAGTGCAAAGCACCATACGGGTCTCACCTGAAGGGAGACGAAGGATGGCGTAGTTGCCCTCGCGAGCTGCGAGCTGAGCGTAAGTTCCGGCAGAACGTGCCATTGCGGCGCCCTGTCCAGGACGAAGCTCGATGTTGTGAACAAGTGTACCGAGCGGAATTTCCCCAAGAGGAAGAGTGTTACCAAGCTCAGGAGCAACTCCTGAACCGGAAGCGATGACCTGACCGACCTTGAGTCCGTTAGGAGCGATGATGTACTTCTTCACTCCGTCCTCGTACTGCACGAGCGCGATACGCGCACTGCGGTTCGGGTCATATTCGATTGTCATGACTGTAGCCTTGCAGTCGTCCTTCGTGCGAAGGAAGTCGATTACACGGTACATTTTCTTGTGACCGCCGCCAATGTAGCGCATGGTCATCTTACCCTGATTGTTACGTCCGCCGGAGCTCTTGAGAGGTTCGAGGAGTGATTTCTCAGGTTTCTTGCAGGTAATGTCGTCAAATGCGCTGATTACCTTGTTTCTCTGTCCCGGAGTTACCGGTTTGAATTTTCTTACTGCCATAACCGTTCCCTCCTGTTAGATGTTGCTGTAGAAATCAATCTTGTCCTCGCCGGCAAGGGTTACGATAGCCTTCTTGTAGTGGTTCATGCGACCACGAAGCATACCGGCCTTGGTGTAGCGGGATTTCTTCTTGCCGTGATAGTTGATGGTGTTGACATCAGCAACCGACACGTTGTAGGTCTGCTCTACGGCAGCCTTAATCTGAAGTTTGTTGGCCTCACGATCAACGATGAAGCCGTAACGGTTCAACTTTTCGCCCAGAACCGTCATCTTTTCAGTTACTATTGGCTTAATTAAAATTCCCATCTCTTTTTAGCGTTTGATCCTTGCAGCAAGAATGTCCTGTACGCCATCAACGAGCACGAGTGAATTTGAGTTCATGATCGCGTAAGTGTTGATTTCGTCAACGGTAGTGACATTTACTTCAGGAAGGTTACGTGATGAAAGGTAAATGTTGTCGGAGTTTGAAGGAAGAACGAAGAGAACTTTCCTGTCACCGGCCTTGATGTTGTTAAGGATGCCGATAAACTCCTTTGTCTTTGGCGCGTCCATTGTGAACGGCTCGACAACAACGATTGCATTCTCCTGAGCCTTGTAGGAAAGGGCAGAGAAGCGTGCGAGCTGCTTGAGCTTCTTGTTGAGCTTGAAGCCGTAGAAGTGAGGCTTAGGACCGAATACACGACCACCACCTACATAGATATTGGCCTTCAAGCTACCGTGACGCGCACCGCCTGAACCTTTCTGACGGATGAGCTTTTTGGTACTGTAGGCAACCTCGCTGCGATCCTTTGTCTTGGCATTGCCGTGACGCTGGTTTGCAAGGAACTGCTTCACGTCAAGGTAAATCGCGTGATCGTTCGGAGTGATGCCGAAGATTTCGTCGTTGAGGACTACCTTCTTTCCGGATTCTGTTCCGTCAATCTTTAATACTGATAATTCCATAGCTTAGTCCTCCAAAATTACATAAGAACCCTTTGCTCCAGGTACTGAACCCTTGACAACGATGAGGTTGTTCTCAGGAATGAGTTTGATTACCTGAAGGTTGAATACCTTAACTCTCTCATCGCCCATGTGACCGGCCATACGCATTCCGGGGAATACGCGGGAAGGCCATGAGCAGGCACCGAGAGAACCCGGGTGACGGAGACGGTTGTGCTGACCGTGAGTGGTGCCGCCGACTCCTGCGAAGCCGTGGCGCTTCACGACGCCTTGAAATCCCTTACCCTTGGACGTTCCGACAACATCAACGAAGGTGGTGTCCGCGAAGACATCAGTCAGCGTGAGTTTGTCGCCGAGTTTGAGATCCTGAGCGAAGTCGGCCTTAAACTCGACCAGCTTGCGCCTAGGGGTGGTTCCTGCCTTTTCAAAGTGCCCCTTGAGAGGCTTGCTGGCATGTTTCTCTGAGATTTCGTCATAGGCAAGCTGTACAGCGGCATAACCATCTTTCTCGACTGTACGAATTTGCGTGACAACACATGGACCAGCCTCAATAACGGTGCATGGAAGATTTTTTCCATCAGCACCGAAAACGGAAGTCATTCCGATTTTCTTTCCAATTAATCCAGGCATTGGTTGATTAATTAATTGATTATAAATACATTAACCTCCGCAAAGCATTTTTGCGGGCTGCAAATATACGATTAATATTTTATTTTTCAATGGATTACGAGAATTTTTATAAAAATTCCCTCCGCCTCAGCAAATTTATGCACGCCCCTCGCTCTCAAAGATACGGATATGACGTTTCACTTCTTCGCATGTCGCATCTTCGATTACTGATTTCATCCCTATGTAGCCGGCGTCCGGTCTTCCCACGTATTTCGAAACCGCCGAGGTGACGGCAATCTGGAGGGCAGTCGCGACATTTATCTTACAGATGCCCCCGTGCACACAAGCCTTGAAGTCCTCCAGCGTCGTGCCGCTTCCCCCGTGGAGCACGAGAGGAAGGTTCGTGAGCGATGCGATTTCCTTGAGTCGCCCGATGTTCAGGTGCGGTGTCGCCACATATTTCCCGTGCTGGTTCCCTATCGCTATGGCCAGAGCCTCAATTCCGGTCATTTCGATGAAACGCGCCGCCTCGGCCGGATCGGTGAAGACATCGGCATCGGCTTCTGAGAGCGCCGCACCTGCGTCGCCAACCTTGCCAAGTTCGGCCTCAACGTCGGCCCCGACCGCATGGGCGAGTCTGGAAACCTCCCGGGTCGCGGCGACATTGTCATCGAAAGACAGCGCCGCCCCGTCGAACATGACGGAGTTGAATCCGAGGTTGAGGGCTCTGGCACAGGTCTCGAAACTCTGCCCGTGGTCGAGATGCACGCAGACCGGGACAGACGCCCTGCGGGCAACCTCGAGGTAGACCGGAGCCATAAACTCCATGGGAGCACACGGGAACTGGACTTCCGCAAGCTGTATGATGAGAGGGGAACGCAGTTCCTCGGCAGCCCTTACCGCGCCCCTGACGTGTTCGATGCTGAGCAGGTTAAATGCTCCTACGGCATAATGCCCTTCCCGGGCATCATGCATCAGTGATTTCAATGAAACTAACATATTATCTTGTTTAAAAAATATATTCGAGACACTCGGAGGAAATGAGGTCGGAATGCCTTACGAAAGGATTCTCCAGAGTCTTTCCGTCCAGACGTATTTCCTTCAACGGGGCATCGCAGCTTCCGCGTCCGACAGTCCGTATCCTCAACTGACCGCCGCCTTCAAGACTGATGTGCACGTCGTCAAAAAGAGGCGGGAACAGCACGTATTCGTCCGTACCGACCTTGACTGGATAGAACCCGAGCTGCGCGAACATGTACCAGGCGCTCATCGTGCCGTCATCCTCATCCATTTCCGGAGCATAGCCGTCCGGTGTGTCGCGGAAGGCCCGACCGACATAAGGTTCCGGATATTCTGCGCTTCCACCGTAGATGTGCTTCATGCCATCGTCGGTCAAATAGCGTCCCACCCATTTGTACGTCAGTTCCGGAGAGCCGAAGCAGTTGAACATGAATGGAGCATGTATGTCCGGTTCATTACCCTGGTTGAACATGCCGAGGGAGAAAAAGCTGTCGAGTTCGGAAGAAAGCCGTTCCGCCCCGCACCATTCCATCATCTTGTCCGCATACTGGGGACATGCCCAGCGGTACTGCCACAGAGTGCCCTGATATAGTCCGTTGCTGCGCATCTTCGGAAAATCGGGAGAAATGTCCATAAAATAGCGCTTCCATACATCTTCGAACATTTTTTCCGACTCCGCTGCAAATTTCATTGAGTCACCCCGGCTGCCGAGTATGGATGCTATATCAGCAAGCGCCCACAGGTCATTGGCAAGCTCCAGCCTGTTGTCCGGGGATTTTCTCGGAAGCACAGTCATGACTTCGCGGACCATTCCGTCATAGCCCGGAAGGAAATCGACAGTGACACCCTTGCGGTAAGCATCCAGAAGCATTATGCCCATGTGTTCTGTCCTAACCGTAGGGGCGCATTCGTTCTCCGTAGCCCAATTTTTCTTGCCTGTACGGTAGAGGTTCACGCAGGAGCGGGCAATGTCTTCCATGGCCTCCGGCTCCAACAGCGCAAGCATGGGGAATTTAGCCCGGTAGGTGTCCCACATGCTCCATGAACTGTATGCCCTGTGTCCGTCTGCGGAATAGATGTTCCCGTCAGAACCTTTGTACTTCCCGTCATGGGACGTCACATCCATAGGACTCAGATAAATTCGGTACAATGAGGTATAAAAAAGCCGCTTCTGTTCTTCCGTGCTTCCGCTGACGGATATGCGGTCAAGCTTTTCGCGCCAGGATGATGCCGCCGCGCGTTCCACCTTGCCGAATTTGACACCGGACCATGAAGCAAGTTCTGCCGCTGCATCGCCGCAGCCGATCGGAGACAGGGACACGCGTATCTCCACGGATTTACGGGAGAAACGCAGTTCGGCGACCGTCTCTCCGGCAGAAATGATCTCGAAAGGGGAGTCGCTGGCAAGTCTGAAATATAAGGTATATTTCCCGAATGCGCAGGCGGTTCCGGCGCTTATCCTTCCTTCTATCTCCCTATCACTTAAAATATTGTACTCGCAAGACACTTTCCTTTTCTCGAACGATGAGGCAAAATCCATGCTGACGACGCCTCCTTTACGCGGGAAGACATATCTTTCAAATGCAGTCTTGCATGAGGCCGTGAGGAAGCATTCCACCCCGTTGCTGAATTTGGCGGAATAACTCCCTGGAGATGCCGTCTCGCTTCCCTTGACTATATAGAGAGAATCGGCATACGCAGACGGCTTTATGCGCAGATTGCCTCCGACCCCGCTGCAGCCGACACCGGAGATCCTGTTGAGCGAGACCCCATCGGTAAGCGCAACTGACCAGTCATATCCGACATGCTGTCCCGGGTTGCTGTCCGGGCAGAGGGAAACCATCCCGAACGGGACGGCCGCAGCCGGAGCAATCTGCCCGTGGTCTCCGGATGTGCCCATGAACATGTTCACATATTTCAGATTTCCGTCAAGTTTATCTCCCTGGCGGCTTCCGAATGCGAGAAGAGCCGGGACTGCAACGGCGGCGGAGAGAGCTGCCGCGATGATTCTTTTGTCCATAATCTAAATTTTCAATTCACACCTGTCTGCCGGCAATAATCCTCATAGTACGGGAGCAGTTTTTCGTATTTTTCTCCCTTTCGGCTTTCATAATAGGTCCCGCCGGTGTAAAAGCAGGCGAATCCACCGCTGATGATCCCCCAGCGACAGGCCTCGACAAAGTCGAGGACTTCTGCTCCGGAATGGATCTGCCGCACAAGCGAAGCTATGATCCCACCCGCGAAATTGTCGCCGCACCCGGTTGTGTCGCCGCAGACGCCTTTCCGCAGTTTCCTGCCGACAGCCTCGCTGACAGGCATCTGCACAGACTTCGCCGCCGAGAACTTTTCCCCGCCGGCATAGAGGACAACATCCCGTGATCCGTCAGTCACAACTGCTGCGGAGACGCCGGCATCGCGAAAAAAGTCCATGGCTTTGTCCACATCCTGAGCGCCGCTCAGACGGAGAGCCTCAACCTTGTCCATGACAAGGACGTCCACATTGCAGTAGCACCCGGAATCCTTGCCCATAGGCCATTTCCCGACACCATCGCGGCGCTCGTTCCTGCTGTCAAAAACAGTATTTACAACTGTAAGGCATCCTTTTGACTTCGCCTTGGCGAGAGCCTCCCCTACCGAATCATGAAGCCCGGGGACAATGGCAGTCGCCCCGAACACTGCTATATCAGAGCCATAGAAGGACTCAGGAATACATGACGCATCATAGTGCCATGAGGCACCAATTGTGTTCAGGAATATGCGTTCGCCATGCCCGCCGTCATAGGACGGGTCGGAAAACACTGTGGTCGAGGCTGTTTCCAATCCCGAAAGAACCTTATAGCCGGACAGACCGACAGGCACTTTTGCGAGAAGGCAGGACAGGATGCCGCCGACTTCATCATCGGAACGGACTCCACAGAACCCGACATCGGACATCCCTTCCGTAAGCTGCGCCGCATTGATGAGCGCGACTATGCATGGTCCCCCGATGTTCACGCTGTCAGGCTTTCTGTCCCCGACGATTTCGCGAAGCACGTCATGGAAAGGCTTTCCGGCAAAACGTTCGAATTCATCCTCAAACTCAAGCTTGCCAGGTTCCATTCCTCCGTCGCCGGTCTTTTTTGAAAGGTAACGTGCAAATGTATCTGACGAAAAATCGATTCCGTTGTATATCCGGTCGACAAGACAGCACCCGACACCGGAAACTTTCACTTTACCTCCTTTCATTACTTCTCTCCTGCAAACCTGTCATATTCAGAACATAGCAGATGGTAGGGAATCTCGTCCTCTTCTATCTCGGGAAAACGTCCTACTGTCTCATGGAAACGGTTGTCCGAGGTGTCGTCATTGCACTGGCTGACTTCCCCGACAAGAACAGTCCCGTGACCCGGCTCGCCATAGAATCTGTGGTAGAGGCGCTGTGTCATGCATACGCTCTGCCCCGGGTGGAGGACAATCTTTCCCCCGGGCTCGACCACATGCCCGATTCCGTCGATGAGGACAGAGACCGGAGTATCAGCAAACTCCTCATTTTCATCAGCATTGTAGAACTCCACAACGAGGTTTCCTCCGCCTCTGTTTATGATGTCCTCCATCTTGTACCAATGGAAATGGAACGGGGTCTCCTGACCTTCCCCCACAATCATTATCTTTTCCGCGTACGGCTTCTTGTCCACGCCTATCTTTCCGTTCCTCAGGCAGAAGAGGAACAGGCCGCGCTCCTCAAATTTTCCGGAGCCGAAATCCGTTATGTCCCATCCGAGCATACGCTCACGTATATATCCTGTCCTGTCCCTGTTCTCTTGCCACTGCTCCACGCTCCATGAGGCCCAGTCTGGCAGCATGAACCTATTCTTCGCAAGAAAGCCCTCGGCTTCCCTAAGGATAGTGTTGATTTCGCTTCTTTTCATATTCTATTGTCTATTGGTTATTAATCTCTTCCTCTTATATATTCCATCCCTGAGACCGGGACAGCATCCTCCCCTGCGCACCAGGCCTTGTTGGGACGGCGGTCCATCTCAAGTTCGAGCACTCCTCCCGAAACGAGTTCCTCATGGGTGAACCACACCCTGCCAAGAGGTTTTCCGTTCAGTTTCGCACTCTTTATATATTTGTTCTCTTCCGAAAAATTGCGTGCTTTCACGACAAAATCCTTCCCTCCGGGGAGATGGATGACAGATTTCTCGAAAAATGGTGTTCCTATTACATACACCGGCATTCCCGGAGTCACCGGAAAGAAGCCCAGCATTGTGAAGACGACAAATGACGACATTCCGCCTCCGTCTTCATCCCCAGGCATTCCATACACTGAGTCTGTGAAGAAGGTGTCAATCAGCGTATGCAGGAGTTTCTGCGTCTTCCACGGAGCTCCATAGTAATTGTAGAGATACGGGATGTGCAGGCAAGGTTCATTTCCCATGGAGAACTGTCCCATATTGCCAGAATGGTCGGGATTTATCGCCCAGTAGCGGAATTTGCTCATACCGAGCGGAGTGTCGAACATCTCGTCCAGTTTTTTCTGCGCCGCGTCTCTTCCTCCCATCAGGGAAGCAAGCCCCCAAAGGTCATGCTTCACATCCCAATTGAAGATGTATGCGTTGTTTTCGGTAAAACACATCCTGTCGGCAAAACGCGGATCAAACGGCTCAATCCACTCGCCGTCCTTATCCTTAGGCCACATGAAGCCCTTATCCTGACGGAACACATTCCTGTAGAACTGCGCCCTTTTGAGAAACAGTTCCTTATCCTCCTGTTTCCCGAGACTGCCTGCAAGCGAAGCCAAGGCCCAGTCCGCATAACTGAACGCCGTTGTGACGGCGACAGCCTGACGTCGTTCCCATTTCGTGTCGACTTCCTTTACCGTTTCCTCCTCTCCCGGGTGGAGAGAGGGAAACCAGCCCTTCTCATTGTAGAATTCGTCTATTTCCGTGAGAGGCCCGTTGCGCCACGGGATATGTGTGCGCTCCAGACTGTTTCTGCGGCAGCCTTCATAAGCCGTTTCCACATCGAACTTCAATCCCTTGCAGAGCGCATCAGCGAACCATACTGCGGCATAATTCCCGGTCATCGCGGGCCAGTCTCCCCATGTAACGGCGAAAGACGGCATATTTCCGCACTGACGGTACATCTGGCAGTATGAGTCCAGCTTCAGTTCCTCCATGTCCGGATTGAGAATGGTCTGCAACGGTTCAAGGGCTATATATGTGTCCCAAATCCAGTTGTCGACAAAAAACGGCTGTTCGCGAGAATGGATCTTATGGTCAAATGCGCTGTAGTAGCGTCCATTCTCATTGATATCCACCATCCTTTCAAAGCAGCGGTAGAGCGCGGTGTAGAAAACATCCGTATGGCTTTCGGTCCCGCCATAGACGTCAATCTGCCCCAACGCGCTGTTCCAGGCCTTCTTCGCCGCCGCAGATGTCGCGTCCAGGTCGAAAGAGGGGATTTCCCTTTCAAGATTTTCCGACGCCTGGTCACAGCTGATGTACGATATGCCGTAGCGCATCATGACTGTCGCCTTTCCGTCGGGGACAGCAAGCACTGCCGATGAGCCGTCTTTCCCAGAGAAAGCCTCCTGAAGTTCTGTGTCAAACTCCGCATGGAGATAAGCCTTCATGCCGTTGAATGCGGCCTCACCTTCAAGAGAATGCGGGCCGGTGGCGCGGTAGCTGCAGCCCTTGGCGAGAGATGTGAACCGGAGGTAACTTCTGCCTTCCGTGTCAGGGTCAAATACTATCTTGAAAATGGCGCTCTTCGATGAGCAGGAACAGGAGACAGCAGAGCCTTCGAGATCTGCGGAATAAAGATAAGGTTCAGTCCGTTCATTGTCATAGAGAAGGCGCTTCCCGAGAGTTTCCTCCGCGGATGAAGCCTTCACCGGCAAAAAACCGAAGACCGAAGCGAGACGGTGCGATGTCAGCGTCAGAGGATAGCTGGAAATCCGCACGTCAAGAAGGTCGGCACGACCTGGAGAAAGCCGGAGCATCTGGTTTGGAATCTGCACGGTAGGCCTTGTCGGCTGAAGGATGAACCCCACTCCGCCGATTTCTGTGTTGACATACTTAACGTTACCTCTTTCAGGCCTCTTCGAACCCGAGAACACAACCGCAAGTGAGAGTGCGGCGAACGTTATAGCAAGAAACTTTTTCATATGCCCAGTCTTTATGATTTTCTCTCCAGTACGGGACGGATAGGCTCTGACACGTCGAAAAGCTTCTCAACGCTCTCCGGACGGCCGGCTATCTGCTCCAGAAGCATCGTTATCGCAGCCTCGCCCATCTGCCGGATAGGCTGCGGCATATATTCGATGTTCATCTCTCTCGGCATTATGACATCAACCTCATCAAAGCACATCAGGGAAATTCCATGCCCGAGTTCAAGACCTTTCCCGTTCATTATGCGTACACCCTCCGTAAACACCCTTCTTGAGCAGAAGAAAATCCCGTCCACACCGCATCCCGGAGCGATGCACCGGTCGAGTGCCTTTTCTATCTCTTCCTTCTGCCTGTCATAGTCTATCATGAAGACAAGCGATGGGTCAAATATTCCGTTGGAGGACAGCGCCGCCTCATAACCTGCAACACGATCTTTCAACGCATTGAGGTCCAAATCGTAACAGAGGACGGCTATGCGCCTGCAGCCTCCGAGAAGCATCCTCGACACCGCTTTTCTGCTGGAGCTGAAGTTGTCAACCCCTACATAATCTGCGGTAATGCCCTCGGGACGGCGGTCAAGCAGGACCATCGGAACACCCGATTTCTTTATCCTTTCGAGCGTCGGGAGTGAATTTTCCGTTGGGACAGCAATCAGCCCGTCCACCCTTTTGTTCAGGAGCATATCTGCAAGAGTGCTGAAATCGGACGGATCCTCGTTGCTGTTCACGACTATCACCAGATAGCCCTCACGCTTCGCGATTTCCTGTATATGGAAAGTGATACGCCCGAAGAACTCGTTTGATATGTCCGTGACGATGACTCCTATTGTCTTGGTCTGTCCCGTACGGAGATTCCTCGCGACTTCATTCAGACGGTAGTCGCAGCTTCTCGCCGTTTCAAGGATGCGGGCTTCAAGTTCCGGGTTCACGCGTCCCTTCGATTTCCCGTTTAGGACAAGGGATACGGTGGCGCTGGAGACATTGAGCAGTTCCGCAATATGCTTCATCGATACCATAGCTATTCTTCTGTTTTATATTCATAGACTTCGCCCCAGCTCATAAGTATGCACGGGCGCGGGATGGAAGCGAAATTGTGGTAGCCGTACCAATACGGCACCCTCCTCTGTATCTCATGGCTCATCTCATTGAAATGCCCGACCACTACCATTTCCGGAGCATATGCGTCCGTTATCGCCCTGACGCCCTGCATCCAGCAGGTACAGAAAAGTATGTCTATATGCCCGGCTTTCGCTCCTACGCCGCGTATCCACGACATGTCTTCACCGTGCGCCTGGTCTCCGAGATGCACGATCCGTATTCCCTCCGGGAACTCTATTAGGACGTGGTTGCACTGGTCCCAGGTCTTAGAAGTGACGTTCTGATGGCCGGGGAAGAGCATGTACTTGAGTTTTCTGTGGCGGGAGAATTTCACTTCGCCCTTGAGCATCCCCCCTTCTTCCGGATAGAGATGTGTCAGTTCGCTGTTCTCCGGGAAGCAGTCTTCAGGGACAATTACCTTCTTTCCTGCAGAGGTGAACATGGAGATGACTTTGGGGTCGGCATGGTCGGCGTGTCTGTGGGTTATGAACATCATGTCGCACTTTGAGACAATCATCTCCGCCTGTTCAAGACTGAAAATGCGGCCCTGCTGAACGCTGAAATCAATTGCTACTGTTGTGCTCGGACTTTTCAACACATATCCCATATCGTAGATATACAACACTTTAAGCCCGCTCTTGACCGGTTTTTCAAGTTCTTTCAATATTCTGTCGGCAGAAACGCTAATATACTCGTGCAGCGCCTGGCTGTCATCGGTTCTGTGGTCGTGCAGCAGCGCATCCATAGCGAAAAGCGCCATCTTCCGGGGAGACTTGTCATCTATCGGAGCAGGCGGATTGGCGTCCAGCGCGAGACGTATTTCATTGAGAACCTGCCATTGCTGGGTGAGCATGAACTCCGCCTCATTCGACTGCCCATACATCGGAGATTTGAGATATTTGTTTTCCTGAGCATAAATGCACGGTGCCGAACCCAGCACCGACGTTGCCGCTGCAAGTACGGCCGCCATTGTGATTATCCTATTCCTCATAAAACCTTATATTGTCTAAACAGTATTTGACATTTGCCTGGGCTCCGCCCTGATAGAGGCGAAAATAATTCACTGCAGCAAGGTCTATCTCCCCGCCGGCAGCCACACCGTCCTTCAAAGGGAGGTCGATTTCGTTCCATCCTGATTTGAGATCCATCGCTGCAGTTTTCCATGACAATTCCTCCTTGTCGTAGATTCCGGAACTCGTTATCTCGACTGCTCCGTCCTTCGACCAGTCAATCTTGCTGACATCAGAAATGTAAAGACTTAGCCTGAGATGTCCCCGATCCTTGGAGACTCGTGCGTCCATCGGCATGGTCCGTCGTTTCTGGAACACGACAACTGCCTTCCCGGACACGGTTATGCAGGCGTTTCCCTCGCGCATGTCAGAAAGCTGTTTGGTCACCGTCCCGCAGCCGGAAGACCAGCCTGAAACCTCTTCACATGAATCATATACGCATTCTTCACCGGAGGCGATTCTGCCGCCTGCGGGCAGATGTTCAAAATCAAAGAATGCACCGCTGCGGTCCACACAGGACAAAGCACGGACATTTGCATGAGGATTCAGCACCGAAATCGGCTCTGCCGCCCGATAGCCATACATCCTGCAGTTTGTCATCGCGACGGCAAGAGAGCCTTCGCCTTCGACGCGGAGAAAGTCATACGCGGCAGAAAGGGTCGTAAGCGCGGCATTCGCCCCGGAGAAAAGTTCAACACCGACAAGCGAAGTGCTTCCGCTTCCGTCCACTATGACCGCATGCACATCCTCGATGTTTTCCCCAACGTTCGCGATAATCGACCCCTGGGAAATCATCCATGCTCCAGCCTGTTCAGATGCCCCGTTGCGGTATATGCCACGGTTCACGCAGTCGAAATTGAAATTTGTGAGCCGTCCGCATGTCCGCGGGCCGAGGTATGCGGCACCGTATGTCCCGAATGTGAAGAGATCCAGAAACGATGCATTGTCCACATTGTCAATCCAGTATATATATTTTCCGGTTTTTGCGACAGCATCGATGACTGAAGAGTTGAACCCTCTTCCGAACTCTCTCATGTTCGCCGGATTCACATGGCAATGGGATATCCTCAGGCCTTCCGAACACTTGTCCACGCCGATAAACTGCCCCCCGAGAGGATAGCCGTAGCAGTTCTCGATGAGCAGCTGCGCGGAATAGCGGTTCGTGGAGCGGAAATCCATTGCGGAATATTCGCCATAGAAGGTGAGGTCACGCAGTGTGACGCCGCTTACCTGGGCTGTACGGGACATCTGCACCGTTACAGGATATTTCTTGATTTTGGAAGCATCGTTCCAGCCCTGCTCGGGATAATAGAACTGGATTCCCTGAATCCGAGTCGACGATTCCACCGTGATGAACGGCTGCGAGTCGTCCGTTATGACAAACAGCGATCCTGTAGGGCCGTTGCGTTTTGAATTCACCGTTCCGCGTCCTGTAGGGCCATGTGCGCCGATGAGCGACACGTTCTGTTTCAGGACGATGCCGGCATCCATAGGGTAGCCGTTCTCCACTGGAGTCACGTAAAGGGCCGTCCCGGTTTCGCTCGCCCAGTCAATGGCTCTCTGGAGATTGGCCCTGTTGCTTTTGCCGGAATTGCCCGCAAGCACGCCGAACTCCTGGATTGAAACGACTTGGGAAATGTCAGCGCCCGGAACATACAGCGTGTCCTTCACATGTTCAGTTCCGAGATATTTTATATATGTCTCCTTCCGGCATGACTGCAGGGAGCAGGCTGCCAGAAGTATTGCTCCAATACACGCTATGACGCGTCCGCTATATGATACATTCATTTCCATTCAATATGTAAAGTCAAAAACATTCCCGAACTTGTCCACACATGACATCACCCTGATTCTTGCCTTGGAGTTCGCTACCGTAAGAGGAGAATCCGACATATAGTCCCGCATCACACAGTCCGTAAGACCTATATTCATGACCGAGCTGCCTCCCGCATATACGAAGTCGCAGCATCCTCGTCTGGCGGACAGAGCCTCATCCGCACGGGATTCCGCGCAGACTCCTGTGATTGACGTATAGCCGTATCCCGTGATTATGATGGGATGGATGTCCGACGTGTCTTCCCCGATATTGGCATTGATGTTTCCGGAGGAAATCATCCATGTACGGTTGAATTCGCTATTCCCTGTCCTGTAGATGCCTCTGTTCACATTTTCGAAGCTGAAGCCGGTAAGCTGCCCGTAGGTGGCGCTCCCGATGTAAAGACCGCCATAGACTGTCGAGGCGGCTATGTCCATCAGCACAAGATTGTCGATATTGTCGAACCAATAGGCGTAGTTTCCGGACGAGGTCATGCTGCTCTTGATGTCGGAAGAAAGTTCCCGTCCGAAAGAAGAGTACACATCCGGTGTTACGATGCATCCGATTACGCGTGGGATGTCATAGCAGTGGCTTATGCTTACGAAAGAGCCTCCAAGAGGATAGGCGCGGCAGTTCCGTATGAGTATCTGCTCACACGGCAGGGACAGTTCACGCCTGAAATCCATCGTCTCATACTCTCCACAGAAAGAAAGGTCTGTCAAAGTGACCCCCTGTGATGTCCTTGTCGGAGACAGTTTCAAAGTCGGAGGATATTTTATTATCTCTGACGGGTCAGATACAGCCTGTTCCGGATAATAGAACTGGAGTCCGGCCAGCCTTGAAGCTGATTCAAGATACATGAACACGTTCTCTCTGTCACTTATCACAAAGACGGAGCCGCAGACGGAAACACCGTCAAAGCATCCGGCCGAAGAGGACGAACCGATTATGCTTACGCCACGGCAAAGGTCGATGCCGCCCGCCATAGGATAGCCGCCCTTTACCGGAGGCAGATACAGGGCAGCGCCGGAAGAGGAGGCCCAGTCAATGGCCTTCTGCAGGTTCGCCTTGTTTTCAGCCGCGCTGTTTCCCGGCAGGACTCCATATTCCTCGAGGCTTACGATTCTTTCTGCCTCGATTCCGGAGACATAGACGGTGTCACGGACGACAGGCAGCCCTTCCGTCCCCACAATCTGTTCCTTCGAGCACGAAACCTCACATAGAAGCACGGCAAAAGCGATGATATGTACAACCCCTACTCTTTGCATACCCTAAGATTGTCTACAAGAATATAGAATCCTTCCGGATATGTTCCGTTCATGTAGATTCTGAAAAAGTTCACACCGGCAAGGTCAATAGGCATCTCCGAGCTTAAAGGCCCTGTTATGGCAGCCTCGCTGAACTTCAGCGCGACTTCGTTCCACCCGTCTTGCAATGTCTGGTTGAGGGTGCTCACCCTCCATGCGATTTCCTGACTGTCGGCCTTCCCGCTTGAAGTGAGTTCTATCTGGCCGGAGGTGTTCTTGGCAATCACGCTCGCAGCGTCGGAGACATAGAGGTCGAACTTCAGGACGCCGTTGTCCATTGTAGCCCCCGTGTCGACAGGCTTCACCCTTGTGTATCGCAGGTTCGGGGTTGAGACATTGCCGGCATCAAGCCGCACGCACCAGTCTCCCTGGGTTGAAGTGAAACCGTAGAGGGCAGGCGAGTTGGGGCCTCCCGTCCATGCACCGATGCCGGACACGCTCAATGCCTCGCAGTCGCTCAACATCGCTCCGTCTGAAACCTCTTCATGCAACGTCGGGATGGTGATGCGGACAGCCTCGGAATAGTTGTATTTCGCTCCGGTTTCGGATGAGAGGGCCGCAAGACGGAAGAAATACCGGTCGCCGGGCTTCAGGTCGGTGTAATGAGCGGCAAGATTGATGGATATGGACATGGTCTCATTCTGATCCGGCGTCCCGTTATAGTCCATCACCTTGCTTGAAGAGGAACGAATCGTATTGGACACGGCCGATTCCTTGCTCATCAGAAGGGCAATCTTGGACACCGGAGTTTCCTCCAGTTCCGTCACGACATTGTTCTGAAGGCGGAAAGTGGCCACGACCTTCTCTCCGTCAAGGGAAATCGACGGGTCACGGAAACGCAGGTATGGAGTCACATGGAAATCATACTCTGTCGGACCGTTTATATCTATGGTGTCGGGCTCGTTCTCGATGAAATTCCTCTCATACGGAATCAGCCTGTACCGTCCCTTGAAGAGCATATTGTTGCGGTATTCCCCGTTGTTCTTGACATTCACATATGTGTTGCCGATGACATCCGCGTCATAATCCACCTGTTTCATCTGAATACGTGCACCGTTTATGACATCGGAGCCTACAGGCTCGCCTGTCTCCTTGTCATAGACAACACCGTACAGAGCCGAATCCGGAGCGTCGTAATTGTCAAGTCTGTTCAGGTCGCAGGATGCGGCAAGCAGCCCCGCAGATAGACAAAATATAGTTCTGATATTTTTCATTTTTCTGTCTGTTAATAACTTGGATTCTGCACAAGACCATTCGAACCTGTGTTCGGGATAGCAAGATAGTACTGGTTGTCAGAGAACGTGAAGGTCTGCACGGCCTGTATATTCTCCCGGACAAGGATATACGAAGGCGGATCGGTCCTGAGATCAAGCACCGGAGAAAGGGCACCGCAGGCATAGTGGTCCATCACCTTGTGGGTCGTCCTTGTGCGGAGCATATCCCACCATCGCTTGTTCTCGAATGCGAACTCGACACGCCTTTCGCGCCTTAAGTTCTCGATAGTGAGCGGTATCCTTACGGTATGCCCCGCACGGAAGCGGGTGGCGTTCAGGCAATCCTCGGCGAGCTCCGACTTGGTGGCGTCGTCAGCATTGTTCTCAACGACAGCCTCGGCATAGTTCAGGAGGACTTCCGCATAGCGCAGTTCCGCCCAGTCCTGGAAACTGTTCCCGTAGGAATCATTGTTCGGGACGGAGGAAGAAGACAGCCATTTTTTGAAGCCGAGCCCCGTGCGCGTCATGCGTCCGCCCTGCGAGACCTGGAAACCGGAGTAGTTTTCCCAGTTCTGCGCCCCGTAGGTGTAGTATGTCACGCCCTTATATGTGTATTCCTCGTTTGCGCCCTTGATTGAGGAGGAACCGTCCGGACGCACGAATCCGGCCTGGATGGCGATACGTGTCCCTTTCCATACCTCATCCGGGATTACAACCGACGCGAGGAAACGCACATCCTTATTCTTGTAGAAGTCCGAAATCTCGGCATGGTGGATATAATTCGTCCTTGAGGAATTGAATGCCTCACGGCGGGTATAGTTACCGTCGGTCGTATTGTATACAGGAGCATCCGCACCGGGATTGTCATAACTCTCGCAGCAGTCCGCATAGGATAGCGACGGATTCATTCTGCCCGGATGGGCAGCGCCGTCGGCAGTCTGGTTGGGGCCATACCAGAAATCGATTGAATGTCCGGAGTTTGCAGTTCCCCTATATCCCTTGAGAATAATGCTCTCCGAGCCCAGGGAAGGATTCTGGAAATATGCCGTTATGTTCGCCATGGCATCTTCCGGGCTATGCGGATCACTCTTGTAGAGAGCGTACTTTCCGGAACGTATCACGGTCTCGGCCGCCTCCTCGCATATCGAGTAATATTTCGAGGCCACATCTCCTCCGGACATGCCTATCATCTTTGCGTTCGCCGCAGTCCCCTCGAAGCGGAGCTCCCTATTGTAATTGGCCACCGAAGCGGCGAACAGCGCCACGCGGGACTTGAATGCGAGAACCGCATACTTCGTGACCCTCCGTAACGATGAAGCCGGACGCGCCTCCGGAAGAGCGGAGGCTGCAGCATCGCAGTCGTCAAGGATGAAATCATACGTGGCCTCTTCCGTAGACCTCTGAATTTTCAGAGTGGCGATATCCGTGTCGGAGCTGTACGCGACATACTCCTTTATGATGGGAAGTCCCCCATACCGCTTGGTCATCTCAAAATAGTTGAAAGCGCGGAGGAAATGGCATTCCGCCACGATACCGGACTTTTCGTCCTCAGACAATGCCGTGACCGAAGGGACAATGCTTATAAGGTAGTTGATGTCCCTGTTCAGTTTCCAGCCGTCTTCCCAATACTTGAAATAGGTGTTTTTTAGAGACCCCTGGGGGAAACGGTTGATGGCCTGCGAGTTTGTGGCATTGTCGGTCATCTGGTCGAGGTGGAATCCGTTGTCGTTCACTCCTCCCCTGCCGTAGCCGAGCGGATTGAAGCCGAAATCCTCTATCGGAAGCCGTCCATACAGATTGGCCATGACCACGTTCACTCCGTCCGGAGTGGAAAGCATATCCTCGACCGAGACTTTAGTTTCTGACTTCAGGTCCATAGGGTTGCAGCCCGACAGCACCGCCGCGGCCACAGAGACCGCCGTCAATATCGTTATATTCCTGAATCTCATGTTAGAACCTTATGTTAAATCCGGCATTGAAACTCTTGTTGAGCGGATACACCCAGCCGGTGTTGTTGGTGCCCTCGCTCTTCTCCGGGTCGAACGCCTTTACGAACTTGTCGCAGATTGTGAAGATGTTGTATCCGCTGACATAGACCCTGATATTCTTTATCCCCGTCTTCTTCAGGACTTTGGCAGGGATGGTGTACCCCAGTTCCATCGACTTGAGCCTAAGGTAGCTGGCATTCCTTCTCCAGACCGAACTCTGGGCATACATCAGTGAAGGTGCATCCGCCGTGGTCCTCGCAGCCGGGAACTGCCCCGGAATCCATTCGCTGTTCGGGTCGTTGTAGTCTGCCTTATGCCATCTGTCATAGAAATACTCCGGCATATTTCCGTCATTCCAGAACATCTGCGCATAATTGTGGGACATGTAGATGGTGTATTTCGCAGAACCCTGGAGGAGCATGCTGAAATCGACCCCATAGAACTTCGCCCCTATCGTGAGGCCATAGTGCATCTTGGGAGTGCCGTTCAGGGCAATCGGAAGGACGTCGGAAGAATTGATGACCCCGTTACCGTCTACATCGCGGTACTTGTAGTCTCCAGGCAGAGTCTTGGAATTTCCGAGCGTGCCATCCTGAATCGGAGAGTTCAGTATCTCCTCTTCACTCTGGAACTGTCCGATGACATCATACACCCAGACAATGTCCGACCATCTGCCGCTTTTGTCCGAACGCCATTTAGTATATGTCGTATTGTACTCGGACTGCTCTATGTAGATGTTCTTCGTCCTCGCATAGTTGAAGTTCGCACCAACGTTGAAACTGAAGTCACGATTTACCCTATGGCTGTAGCTGAGGGAGAACTCGACACCATCCGTGCGGTCCGAGTTGAGGTTTTCTTGCGGTAGAGTGCCTCCGAACGTGTCCGGAAGCGATCTCGCCCTTGTGGTGAGCAGTCCTGAACGATTCCTGCGGTAAATGTCACCTTCAAATTTGAGCGCATTATTGAAAAATCCCAACTCGACACCGAGGTCCATCATCTTGGACACATACCAGGTCAGATCTTCGTTGACGATGTCAGAAATCTTCGCCCCGGATGTCCAGTTTGAGTCCGAGAATTTATAGCCGCCCTGACCGAGCGTGAAGCCTGCCATGTACTGGTATGGTGTTCCAGCGTCCTCGCCGACCGTTCCGTATGAAGCCCTTATCTTGAAATTCGACACATACTGTTTCAGGGGCTCGAACCACGGTTCTTGCGACATTCTCCAGCCGAGCTGGAACACAGGGAAGAATCCCCAGCGGTGTTTCGGGCTGTAACGATAGGAGCCGTCTTCACGAAAATCGAATTCGGCCATGTACCTGCCCTTGTAGTCGTATGAGAACTTGCCCACGAAAGAAGAATATCCTTCTCGCGAGTCGGCGCCGGAGTTCTGCTGCCCGTCCGTGTCACCGAAGTTCATCTGGTCGAGGACATAGCTTGAGAAGTCACGCCTTGCGGAACTCAGCGAGTTCCAGAGATTGCGCTGTTCGTACACGAGCGTCGAAGTGACGTGGTGGTTTCCGAAAGAGCGATCGAACAGGGCCTGCGCCTGCATCGTCAGAGTGTTGTAGTCGCTGAACGACGTCTGCATGTAGGCCGGGGAATTCTGTTGAATAGGAGTGTATTCGTCTGTCAGTTCGTCGTAGGTGTACCAATAGAACGACTTCCGCAGGGTCGTGCTTTTGTTCGTGACGCTCCTGAACTGCCCGGAAATCTTGAATGAAAGTCCCTTCAGGAACGGAGCCTTGTAGGTGATGACAGTCCTTGCTGAAAAGGCTTTTCCACGCGCCTTCTGATACCCGTATGTATCTGCATCGGCCATTGCAACGGGGTTGTATGCCTGTCCGTCATAAGTGTAGTTGTAATACGACTCGTTGCCGTTGGCATACACCGTATGCATAGGAAGAGTCGAGACCGTTCCCCTCATTATGTTGAATACGCTCTGGGCGGAATTGTTAGTCTCGTTATACTCTCCGAAAGCCTGCGCTTCAAGGGTAAGGTTCTTGGTTATGTTCGCGCAGAGGTTCGAGCGGAACTGGAAACGCTGGTAGCCCATCGCTCCAGAACGGAGAAGCCCGGGCTGGTTCACATAGCCGAGGCTCGTGTAGAAATGCACCTTGTCGGTCCCTCCCTGCGCCGTCACGCTGTAGTTCTGGTTCACCACAGCCTTTTTCATCGTGGCCGCATACCAGTCGGTATCCGCGAGTTCACCTGTCAGATACTTGTCAATCTGGCTCTGGGAATAAACCGGAGCGCCTCCGACGTTCATCGCAGCTTCGTTGCGCATGGTCATATACTGGACGGAGTTCATCATCTTCGGCATCTCGGTAGGGGCGGCCACACTCGCGGACGCATTGAGATCGATGTGCACATTGCCGGCTTCGCCCTTCTTCGTGGTGACAAGGATGACTCCGTTTCCGGCATTCATTCCATAGACCGCAGCCGAACCATCCTTAAGGACAGAAACGCTCTCTATGTCCTCCGGATTGAGCCTGTTGAACTCCGCCGCGGAAATTCGCTCGGATCCGTCGACGATGAAAATCGGTTCACCGAAACCACGGACGTTTATGGAAAAGTCGTCAGACCCGGGCTGTCCTGAATTCTGACGTATTCCAAGACCTGAGACCTTGCCCTGAAGACGGGAGTTGAGGTCATTGGAGGCCGTGGTGAGTATGTCCTCATTCTTGATGATGCTGACAGACGAGGTCACCAGCCCCTTTTTCTGGGTACCATAACCCACAACAACCGTCTCTTCTATCATGTTCCTGTCCTGTTCAAGGACAATCTTCATCACATTTCCGGTCTCTGCCTTAACAGACTTGTCCTGATATCCGAGATATGAGATATTCAGCACAGTTCCGGCACTTACGCCCTTAAGTTCAAAAGCGCCGTTGACATCGGTGACGGAATACTGCGACGTGTTGCCTTTCACGATAACCATGCAGCCGACAAGAGCTTCGCCGTCACCTCCCGTGACAACTCCGCGGACCGGTACGCTCTGTGCCCCTGCCGGCAAAGCCGCCAACAGGAAAAGGCACAGAAGCGCCACAGACATCAATAGTTTATTCCAGTAATTTGACATATTTCCCGGTTTCTAATTTTCTGCAACTGTTCCGTAGACGACATTGACGTTGCCGCTCATGCAAGGATCTCCGGATGGGCCTGACCAATATCCCTTGGCACGCGGATATTTCACAAGGCGGACTCTCACGGTGCCGGAGGTGGTGCAGCCGGTGTGGCTGCTGCTGTATCCTGTCACGACATAATGCCCGCAATGGCCTGTACATCCGCTGAAATATTCATCGGCGCCTTTAGACTCTGCGACACGTGCGACATCATTGTATTCCGGTTTGGCTGAACTCCAGCCCCAGTTGCGGTCCGTGCGGAACTCATACATTGAAGCCGGTGCATGCTGGCTCGCGTCAAGCATCAGAGGAGTATAGACTGACCCGCGTTCGGAAACGGATATTGCGGTGAAATGCAGTGCCGAATTTGCATAGCCCTCGAAATTCTTTCCCGCGAACTCCACAAGGTTGCCGCCCTCCCCTTTTGGCGGCATAGCTTCCACTGCAGCGCCCTGTCCGTTGAACACGCTTGAAAGATATACCCTGTAAGGACCTGCTACACCGCCGTTTTCAGCAGCCGCGTTAGGACCGATGCAGACAGACCACATCTGGCCGGCCGGAATGCCCGACTTGTACTCTCCAAGATACAGACGGTTGTCAAGGTCATAGAACTGGATGTGGTTCTTCTTGTCTGAAGATCCGGCTGAATTGACAAGATTGTACAGCGTGCCGTCCGGAGCTACAGCGAGAGGCCACTGCCACTTCTGCGCCACATTAGACGCACCGTTGCTCTTGAAATTGGTGTCGAGAGAGATGCTGTGCACGCCCTCTGAGCTTATCACGTGTCTGAACACGGCCACCGGATAGGCACCTGCACGACTGGCGCTGACGACAAGCTTCTCCGTAGCCGACAGGTCTTTGACCACAAGCTGGTAGGAAGTCGTGCTGACGGTTTTTCCGTCGGAATCCTTGATCCAAGTCATCTCCGCACCAGTTGCGGCATCAAGCACAGCAAGAGTGTTACCGTCCAAAGACTTGTTGTTGGCATTGTCCTGGGTCCCGACATAGAGCCACCTTCCATCGGAACTGAGCGCAAGGGCATGCTCGCGGGAAGAAGGAATGCAGTGTCTCCCATCGGTGACATTGGCATCAAACTGAAGGTTGCCGGAAACGTCATAGGCATACAGATGCTCACGCCCATTCGCGGCATATATCAGACCTGTCACAGGATTCACAATGACCGCATAGACTTCAAAGTTGTTTTTGGCATTCAGATTTATCGCCCACTCCGGACGCCGATGTTCAAGATCTATGCTCACAAGATAACACTTCTTGTTCGAGAGGACATAGTCTGAAACCATATATGCGTGGTTGCCGTCAGGAGAGAATGCAATTGTGCTCTTTCTGAAGTTCAGGATATCCCCGGATTCCACTCCCGGAACAGATTCCCAGTCGCTGAATTCCATGACATAAGGCTTCATCCCGCCGATGGAGAAATCCTTTGAATACTCCACGCCGCCGATTGTCATTTCGACCCGGCAATCCACACCGGTTTCTTCGTTCAAAGACTCGATTATATCATCCACCGAACCCTCATATTTCTGATTGTCGACATAGAAAACAACTTTCTCCGCTGAAGCATACTCAGGTGCAGCCTCAATATGGATACGCTCTCCGGAATATTCCGGAACTTCAGCATTGTACGGCTGGACACCGGCATAGACGTCCACTGAAGCCACAGCCTGCTCCATCGTGCCCGAAAGCGCCAAATCATCTGCGGAAACGCTTATCCTGACAGGGCCGGACGCATCGGAAGAGATTGTCAGAGTCCCGTCTTCGGACACTGTCGCAGCCCCTTCAGGTTCAACGGCATACCTGAGTACCGGTTCAACGCCCTCAGGTTCAACGCTTACATTGATTTTGGACTTCTCACCCGGAGTAAGCAGAGTGGAACCTTCCACGGATGCCTTGACTGTTCCCTGCAGCATGAAACGGTCACAATCGACCTGCGGCATGTCAAGGATTACAGAACGCTGCACCTGTACTGACTGAGCCGTGCAGGAGAAGCATTTCTCGTCCTCGTTGCGGACTGTCACCGTCATGCCGTCTTTGAATGAGCCTTCCGGCACTACGATATAGAAGTCCTTGGCCTGTCTGCCCAACGCAACAGCTTCCGGCACGGATAGCGTCACAGTGCTGTTCTCTGTAAATTCCGTCTCCACCTTACCTATCGAGCAGTCTTCGGCAAAAGTCACTGCCGCCGTGCCCACAGCTCCGGAATTTCCTGCAGAAGAGAGCGTCACAGATTTCACCTTCTCGGTTTCAGCTCCGGTGAAGCTCAACTTCACGATTCCACACAAATTGTAGAATTTGAACTTGGTCTCCGAAGACTTCGCAACAGCAAGACCGGCTCCGGAAGATATGTTCGCATTGGCGTACACCTGTATCGGAGATGTCGAGACTTTCAGTCCATCCTCCGAAAACTCCGATGTCGCGGAATACGGATACACGGCATAATAAGGTCCGTCGCCAAGTCCGTTTTCCTGTCCGTCAGCCAGTTTGAACACGGCCTGGGTCGGGTCCTCGATGTCGATATTGTCTATGACATATCTGACGCCTTCCTTGCAGGAAAGGCTGTAGACGGCAATCTCATCACCCTCGTCCCAGTTAACCTGCGTCCTTGCAGCCTCGCCTTTCCCGGCAGTGCTTCCAAGGTAAGTCTTTGTGGTTGGGGATGACTCAAACACAGCGGTGATTGTTTCCGGTGATGTCAGGCCATTTGAGACCACAGACACCTTTTCTTCCAGAACATCCGTACAGCCGGCAAAAACGACGGCCACAGCTAAGTATAAATATCTCTTTTTCATATCTTTTCTATTTTTCCGCCGTTACTCATTTCCATTCTCCCGTATGGTGACCATACCCTTCATTTCCCTTCTCGTCAGCAGGATCCGGTGCCGGTTCCTCGGCAGTGACATCGAAATGACCGGCATCGTAGGAGACGCCGCTCTCCGCATTCAGAGCATCCATTTTTACGGGGAGCATGTACTCCCCGGCAGTTTTTATCATGAATTCCATCCCTGACGTATAGTCAGCCGCCGGAATCACGACGGCAAAATTCGTAGGAGTCTCGCCGAGAACGGTCTCACCGGTATTGAGGACAATGGATGAAGATTTCGTGAGGGCGTTTTTTACCACAGGCTTTCCTGCCTCATCGAAACTGGCTTCAATCTTCCCGGAGACGCCGGATGTCCCGGCGGAAAGGACGATGCTGCTTACGGTTTCCTTTCCATAGAGCCCGATGTTCACGACGGAGCACAGCGGATACACCGTCACATCTGTCGATTTTGAGCATCCGGCGGCAAAAAGCGAGGAGCGAAGAGGCTTGCCGTCCCTGCCCTGCTGCACGGAAACCGTGGAGAATGTCACCTTTGACCCGGAATAGGACGGCTTCGCGGATGCCGGCCAAGCAACATAGTAGGGACCATCCCCGAGCGCAGCGGAAGTCTCCGACTCAAGTTTCAGTACCGCAACCGTGCTGCTCTTGATTGTCTTTACGACATAGCGGACACCGGATTTCTCGGCATCACTATAGACGATGACCGCGTCATCCTCCGCCCACAGCGGACCGAATGAGCACTCACCGCCTCCATTTGCAGTGAACTGACCGAGAGTTACTGTCATCTCAGCAGGAGAAACCGGAGTTTCCGGTTCAGGTTTGTCCGTTCCCGGTTTCGTAGTCGGTGAATCCGGTTTGCTGCAGCCGGCTGCAAAAAGCATCAATGCGGCCGCAATCAGAAATCTGTGATTTTTCATAACGAAATTTTTATCAGTTTTCGTGTTATTTTTTCTCCGGAGCCGGCGAAATCCACCATTTTTTCTCTTTCATGTTAATCGATTAACGGAACTCTCAAAACTAAAAGGGTGAATTCTCAACCCCAAAAGCGTCGACTGACGCGAATAGATTATACGTTAATCGATTAACTACACAACGAAATTAAAAAACGCTCCGAAGCGTTGTTGCTGCAAACATAAGAAATAAAATTTAACCTGCAAAATTTTTGTCGCCCGCAAGGAGAAACAATACGACCCTACCGCACGGCTCATTTAAACTGGCACGGACTTTCAAAGAACCGTTATTTTATAGCGCGCATTCTGATGTTTTTTCGGGACACCTGCAAAGTCCCGAGGGAAGCAAAGATATCATATATCTAAAACATTGAGACAGAATTGGTTTCAACTACTTTGCATTGCGTCAATTTGCCTGATAATTCGTGTAGCACTATTCTTGCATATCGATTATCGCATCAGAAAATATCGAAAAATGTAGATATTGATTGAGTGTTTTTGTTAAATTTGCAAAAATTTTGGATTTATGGCAGTATACGTTAAAGCAATTCCGACTTTAAGGGGTTCGGTTGCAGAACGATTTGAGAAGATGTCTGAGGAGAATATCCGCAGACGTGCCTCTGTTAGCTTCTCTAAGGAGGCTGCCAATTCCTATGCTATTTTGAGAAAGAAAACTGTGAAGAAGTAATTGTGGGGTACTTGTTGGATAATTGTCTGTTTGACAGATTGTCATCAGATATAATCAATCAATGCCAGCCGTATAGTTGTGAGAAGGACGCTGACATTGATTCTTTTTTTCATGATAATACAAAAGACAACTACTCAGATTATCAAAATGAGATGATGGGGTATTCCCATTGCTTCTATACCGATGTAAGCGAATATAATTCAACCCATCCGGAATCACCACGAAAGCCTGAATTGGTATGCGCTTTCTCTATATCTAATTCTGCGCTACGGACTGCACCTCTTCCGAATCCTAAAAGGAATAGATTCAATAAACCCATTCCAAATGCAAAAAGACGTTCGCAGTATCCAGCCATCCTGATAGGCAGGCTCTGTGTGTTTGACAAGTTCAGGCATTTGGATGTCGGTCATGAAATGATGGATTTGATAAAAACTCTTGCCATCAATCCTGACAATACATCAGCCGCCAGATTTCTGGTTGTCGATGCCGTAAATACTCCTAAAGTTCTCGAATATTATCGTAACAACGGCTTTGATTTCCTTTTTTCATCAGATGATGAAGAAATGAATTGTCTTCATAAGACATCTTGCCCTACAAGGTTAATGTATTTCGATTTGATTGTTCTTAATCAGCAGTTATAGAAATGATTGCGTCCAGTGAATCATGAGTTTTCAAAGAAAAGCCTATCTTTACGGATTGAAGCGACTAGAACGCTCGGAAGGAGATAATTGAAGGATACAATTCACAAGCTTCAAAAACCACATGAAATGAAAACTATAACCAAAACAATCTGCCTGCTGACGCTATTGTGCACAGGACATCTCTCTGCTTCTGCGGAGATGCGGGAGAATATCGCTCCGATGGGTGAGAACATTGGCCCGAAAGAAGTCAAAACCGTGCTGAAGGAACTCGACGCGACCATTGCAGAAAGGGACAATTATCCCAAAAAGAAAGAATGGCGGGTGACAAACCTCCACTATGAGATGAAAAGGGCGCACAATGCCTCCGACAGCCTCAAGATCTACGACAGGCTGTTCGAAGAATACAAATACTATCAGTTCGATTCAGCCTGGTGCTATGCCAGGAAAATGGAAAAACTCGCTATCAGAAGCGCAGACAGAGAGGGTATGGCCCGGGCGAGGGCGGGACTGCTTTTCTGCTACAAGTCAGTCGGCTTTTTCAATGAAGCGAATGAAATCATACGGGATTTCCGCACCGAAGACCTTCCTCCCGAGATGCTCGTGAACTATTATCTTCTCTGTGCGGAAACATATCTGAACCAGAGTTCCTATGTTTGGGGGATTTCCGAACTCACCCACAAATACGATTCTCTGAAAAGGCATTACTATCAGATGGCCTACCAAGCTTCCCCCGAGGGTAGTTTCGCCCACGAGCTTGCCGGGCTCGAAATAGAGCTTTTCGAACATCCGACCGAGTCTCTTTCCATTGAAGCTCGTAAAAGGCTGATAAACCGGCACGACATAAGCGAGCACGAAGAGGCTGTCCAATATTCCATACTCGCAGCGGCATACAGTTGCAGGGGCTACACCAACGAAGCAATCTATTACAGAGCGCTTTCTGCCATTTCCGACATAGTATCCTGCACAAGAGAAACCACTTCGGCAAAAGTCCTCGCTGAATATATGTACGATGCAGGAGACATCTCCAGAGCCAGTTCATACATTCATCAGGCCCTGAGGGACGCCGAGGCATACAATTCGAGGATAAGGAAGGTGGAAATCAACACGGTGCTTCCGGTCATCGAGAACGCAAGGTACAACTGGGTCTGGAACCAGAGGACAGCCTTTCTCATACTTGTGATTGTAGTCACTCTGCTGCTCGTGCTCTCAGTAAGCCTCTTTTTGAAACTACGCAGCCGCAACACAAGGCTTGCCGAACTTCACCAACGGCTTGAAAAGGGTGCCGAAGAACTGTCCGAGACCAACAGAAACCTCTGCAATGCGAACGAGAGACTGAACGAGGCGAACGAAATCAAAGACCAATACATCGCCAAATCCCTTTGTGGGAATTTCGGCTTCGTCAATGAGGTGGAAGAGCAGACGAAATTTGCAGTAAGGAAAATAATGGCGAAACAGTATGACGACGTAATCGGGCTGCTCAGCAATATAGGCATCAAGAAAGAGAGGGAGAGGATATATGCCGCTTTCGATTCGGCCTTTCTGAAACTATTCCCTAATTTTATTGATGAGTTCAACCGTCTGTTTCCCGAAGAATTCAAAATCGGACTCGATGACAATGGGGCTTTGCCTATGGAAGTGAGGATTTTCGCGTTAATGAGGCTCGGAATCGAAAACTCCGCCGAGGTTGCCGAGTATCTCAACATTTCGGTCAATACCTTATATGTATATAAGACGAAAGTGAAATCCAAATCTTCCGTTCCTAAAGAGGAATTCGATTCTATGATAAGGGCGATACCGAAACCCTGAAATCGCCGAAGGATTCGTAGAAGGGCAAAATCCCGTCAATTAAGAGTCTTAATCGAGTGAGATAATATCACGATTCAACCACCTGAGCATCAGATGGTTGAATTTTTATTTTATCTTAATTCGGCATTAATCGCTTGATTTCGGGAAGCACTCGGACGAACTTTGCCCTACCACAAAAAGATAACCGAAATGAAAAATCATCTAAAATTGATTGTCACAACTCTACTGACCCTTGCGGGCGCGATATCATACGCACAGAGCCACAACGTCAGGGGAACTGTCTGCGACAAGGACAGCGGAGAGCCTCTTGCAGGCGTATCAGTAATCTTAAAAGGAAGCAGCCTGGGGACAGGCACGGACAGCGAAGGGCGCTATACTCTAAAAGACATCGGCAGAGACGGAATGCTTGTCTTCAGTTGCATTGGGTATAAGGAAACTGAAATCGCCGTGGACGGAAGAGAAATCATCGACATCGGACTCGAAGAAGACAGGACATTTCTCGATGAGGTGGTGGTAATCGGCTACGGAACTATGGACAAAAAGGAACTCACTTCCGCCATAGCCCACATTTCCTCCAAAGATTTCCTGTCTGTAAGCGGAGGAGACCCATCTATGATGATTCAGGGCAAGGTCTCCGGAGTTTCCGTCGTAAACACGGGGGCCGCCGACCCGAACAACAGCGCGAGCATCCAAATCCGCGGCATCTCTTCAAGAGCTGCCGGCCTGGGTCCGCTGATTGTCGTGGATGGTGTGCCCGGAGGAAATCTTGCGAACATCAACACCAACGACATTGAGTCCATTGACATTCTCAAAGATGGTGCAGCTTCGGCGATTTACGGCACCAGGGGGAGCAATGGTGTCGTTCTTGTCACGACTCGAAAGGGCTCGAAAGACGGTGCAATCCACACATCCTACAATGGTCTTGTGGCAGCGAACTTTATGATTCGAGAACTGGAAATGCTCAGCGCAGACGAGTTTCGCGAAAAGAGGGTCGCTGCAGGCAAAGGCACTGACTACGGCGGAAACGAGGACTGGCTCAAAGCCGTCAGCAGGGTCGGGGTCACCCATCAGCACACGCTCACGATGTCCGGCGGAAATGCCAAGACAAACTACAGGGCCAGTGTCGATTACAGGGACGCAAAGGGCATTGACCGCCGCTCTCAAAGGCGTGAGTACGGGGCACGGGCATCACTGAGCCACACCACCGGCAGCGGGCTTTTCACCTTCACCACCAACATCGCGCCCCGCATCGTAAAGGGTAAGAAAGCGGACTGGAACACCTTCCACAATGCTGTAGAAGCAAACCCAACCTCCCCGATAAGGAATCCCGAAGACCCGTCAAAGTATTTCAGTTTCTTCGGTCAGCAGGCCAGCTACAACCCTGTCGAAGAGAACGAAACCGTGCTTGATGACACGGAGATAAAGATGCTTGACTGGGACGCCAGCGTAAAACTCAACATCACCCCTTGGCTCTCCACGCAGCTGACTTTCGCCGACCAGCAGATTGACAATTACGACAGCTGGTTCCGACCTTCCACCAACACCGAGGGCAACAGCAAAGGCTATCAGGGCGAAGCTTCGAAAAAATACTCCAAAAGCAGCCAGCAACTTTTAGAATGGATAGGAAACTTCCACAAAGAAATCAAGGGCCACAACATCAAGGCTATGATTGGCTATTCATACCAATATTTCCTCAATTCGGGAATGAACGCCGAAAACAAGAATTTCTCCAACGATGGTCTGAGCTACAACAACCTCGCAAGCGGAGCCTGGGCAAAGGAAGAGGGTTTCGTCGGGATGGGCTCGTACAAAAACGACTCGAAACTCATTGCCTTTTTCGGCCGAGTGAGCTACGACTATCAGGGGAAATATCTCGCCACGGCATCCCTTCGGCACGAAGGTTCCTCAAAATTCGGAGCGAACCACAAATGGGGTAATTTCCCTGCGGCGTCGCTCGGTTGGAGAATCTCACAGGAGAGATTCATGAGCGGAGCATCCGGCTGGCTCAACGACCTCAAACTGCGTGCGGACTTCGGAGTGACGGGAAACCAAAACTTTGACAACTACCTGTCACTCAACACAATGACAAGTTTCGGAGACTATTACTACAATGGCCAATACGTCACTGTCTGGGGCTCGGCAAGAAATGTAAATCCGGACCTCCGCTGGGAAAAAGGAATAAACTGGAACATAGGTCTGGACTTCGCGCTGCTGGACAACCGGCTGAGCGGCTCCCTCAACTATTTCAACCGCACACAGAAAGACCTTCTCGGCGACTACAACGTGCCGATTCCGCCCTATCTTTTCTCGACGACCTTCGTCAACGTGGGCACGATGAAAAACAGCGGTTTCGAGTTCGACATACACGCCGAAGCGGTGAAAATGAAAGACTTCAGCTACACGATAGACTTCAGCGGTTCGACTATGGACAACCGTTTCGTATCATTCTCGAATTCGGAATATGTGGGTCAGAAATACTACGATGTCGCGGGCACTGAAGACCCGTTCCCATTCCATTATCTCCAGAGAATCGAGGAAGGAAAGAGGCTGGGAACATTCTATATCTGGAAATTCGCAGGTTTCAACAAGGCGGGAGATTTCATCATATATGACAAAAACGGAGATTACAAACTTGCTGCGGACGCAACGGATGCCGACAGAATGGAGGTGGGCAACGGACTTCCGAAATTCACGGCGTCGATGACACATACTTTCAGATACAAAGGTTTCGACCTGTCGCTGTATTTCCGTGGAGCGTTCGGATTCGACATTTTCAATATACACGAATTCTACTACGGCGTCCCGGATGAAGTGGGAAATGTGATGAAGATTGCATATACGAAAAATGAACAAATCAAGGGAAATCCTGTCGTCTGCGACTATTTTCTCGAAAAAGGGGATTATGTCAAACTGGATATGGTGAATTTCGGATATACACTCGACATCAACAGGAAATATATCCAAAAGGCAAGGCTCTATCTTACAGGACGTAATCTCCTTACATTCACTAAGTTCTCCGGGGTTGACCCGGCGAGCTACAATGTAAACGGACTCACTCCGGGAGCGACCGGCTCTCGCAACTGGTATCCTGCGACAAGGCAGATGATTTTCGGAGTACAGATTGATTTCTGAGAATACGAGAAAAGTTTCCGGATTATTGATTTATAAATGTTTACGAATATGAAAACACGCCATATAAAAATTGCAATCCTTCCTCTCGCACTTTTCTTTGCAGGAGCCTGCACGGATCTGAGTGAGACGATTTACGACCAGGTTTCGAGCGACAACTACTATAACACAAAAATGGACGTCATCCGCGCCGTTTATCGCCCTTTCGAGCACGCCTATTGGAGTGTACAGTCCAGGCAGGTTATCGAGGAACTCTCGGCAGACCAGATTGCCACATGGAAAAAAGACGACTGGTGGGAGGACGGAGGGAAATGGAGCCGGCTCCACTATCACAGCTGGACCATTGAGGATGAGGTGCTCAAGACCGAGTGGGACGGCTGCTTCACCGGCATTATGCAGTGTAACTCCGTGATTGACGACCTTGAGGGACTGAGCGCAGAGCAATTCGGCTTCAAGAAAGAGGAGTTCGACGGACTAAAAAGCCAGTGCAAGACACTTAGGGCTTGGTTTTACATCCGACTTCTCGGGATGTACAGGAATGTGCCTCTCGCCGTGAGCCGCGACGTTTCAAAAAACTCGGAGGGACAGGTTGAGCCAAAGAAAATCTTCGATTTCATCGAAAGCGAACTCAAGGAATGTGTGGAGGAACTGCCTGTTAAAACCGGAGCCGGGGGAAACGGAGTGAATCAGGGGCAATGGACCAAGGCCGGGGCTGCCGCTCTGCTGACAAGGCTCTACCTCAATGCCGAGAAATGGATTGGAGAGGACAGATTCGGGGAGTGCGCGAAATATGCGCAGGATATTCTCGACGGAAAATATGGAAGTTACTCGCCTGGCAAGAGTTGGGACGAGGTTTATGATTGGAACAACGAGAACTGCCCGGAAGTGATTTTCGCCTTCCCTTCTGCAAAAGGCTACAGCCACTATGTCTATTCAGGGGATATGTTCTGGTGGACGGTGCCTGCACGCACAATCGCAAACTATCTTGGAGACACAATGGCCGGGAACGGAGACCACAACTGCAAATATGGCTTTGCACCGAGTTTCGACCCGCTCGGCAATCCCTACACTACTAAGCTCGGCAGGACAGCGGAGAAATTCCGTACCTACCCCGAAGATTATCGCCTGAAACTATACAAAAACCTCGGGAACAACAAGAGAGAGGGTATGTTGCTGTTCGGCTATCTCGAATATGTCGAAAACGGTGTCACGAAAAGGGTGGTCTCCCCTACCGGAGGTTATGAACTCTATCTGAGAGATGCGGTCGCCAATTTCGGCAGCACGCCCCCTGGCAGCGCACCTTCCGACCCGACATCGGATATGCTCCACGGAGACCATTCTTCTGGCATACGCTACATAAAATATCCGCTCTACGGAGATGACGATGAGGGGCAGTTAGAGGCGGACTATGTTGAAATCAGACTGCCGGAAGTCATATATGCCCTTGCCGAATGCAAATTCAGAAGCGGAGATATGAACGGAGCCGGCAAACTCCTTAACAGCGTGAGACAGAGGAATTACCCTTCCGCCGCTTGGCCTTCTTACGCATATATCCCTGACGGACCGGTGGTTCTCACTGAGGACGAACTTCTCGATGAATGGGGACGCGAGTTCGTTTCCGAAGGCAGACGCCGGACCGACCTCATCAGATTCGGCAAATTCTGCTCCGGGATTTGGTGGGACAAGTCTCCTGACGCAGACAATCACACTGAAATAATGCCACTGCACCGCGACGTTCTCAGCAGCAACCGCAAACTCAGACAAAATCCGGGATATCCCGAAATAGAATAACAGAAACTCACAAAAAACAAAATGTTATGAAAACTATCACTAAATCAATTATGCTTCTTTTAGGAGCTGCTGCAACACTTCTGTCTTGCGAAAAGAAGGAAACCGACAAAGGCGGTATAATCGACATTGAGCAGCACTACGAAATGGTCTATATGCTTGGAGGCGCTCCGGGGAAATGGGACAGCACCGACCCTATGCCGATGAACACGACAGACGACCCGGATGTCTTCAGTTACGAAATCGACCTGGTGCGGAGTGCAGAAAACAAACTCATCAAATTCTGCGTGAGCGTGGACAGTTGGGAGAAGGCTAAATTCCTTCTTCCGGAAACCGTACTTGAGGGCGAGTCCTACTGCTACCTTAAAGAAGGCGAGAACAAACTGCGCCTCACCCAAGCCGTTCTGAAAGACGCCGCAACTGGAGAGATGAGTGTGGATGACCATTTCTTCGGACTCGCAAAAGGCACAAGCGGGAAGTACCGCCTGGAAGTGAACCCGGTGAAACTCACTCTTAAGGCCACAAAACTATCTTCAATCGAAGAACCGGAATTCCGCGAGTGGGAAGAAGGACGTGTATATATGGTCGGAGACGCAACTCCTGCGGGATGGGACATCAACCAGCCGACAATTATGGACAAAAACGGCGACGTACACACCTTCGAAGGCGAAATGAAAGCCGGAGAAGTCAAATTCCCGACGAAATATTCCTGGAATTGCCCGACCTACATGGCTCCGGACGAAAACGGCACCGAGGTGACGAAAGCGGGATACATCGGTAAAGTCGTACTTATGGAAGAAGGCAGCCCTGACCAGAAATTCAAATTTACCGATGAGGGTAAATATAGGATCACCCTCAACACCAAAACTCTCGACTTCAAGGTTGAAGCCATAAAATAGTTCAAGAATATGAAAAAAATCGTATTACTATTTCTTTCACTGCTGCTCCTTGCGCCCATCGGACTCGGCGCAAGGGACAGCAAGTTCACCCGAAAGGGAACGGGGCCGATGTACTGGATTGCCTATGAGTATTGCTACGACCATAATGTCCCGATGATGGAACAGCGTTGGAGAGCGAATATCGACTGGATGGCGCGAAAACTGAAGGACTACGGCTACGACATGATTTCCACCGACGGGTGGATTGAGGCTGCACAGAGCATAAATTCGAACGGCTTCATCACCAAATACAACAGCGCATGGGAACACGATTTCGTGTGGTGGAACAAGTACATCTTCGACAAAGGAATGAAGGCAGGAGTCTACTACAACCCGCTTTGGATGACACGCACTGCATATTCTGAAAACTGTCCGGTGCTCGGAAGCGACAAAAAGACACAAGATATAGCCGGCGACAAGCCTTTCAACGGAGAGTTGCATTGGGTTGATGTCGACAAGGAAGGAGCCGAGGCGTGGGTGAAGGGATATGTACGTTATTTCATAAACCTCGGATTCAGTTTCCTGCGCATCGATTTTCTCGAAAACTACGAGAGGCAATATGGCACACAGCGTTACGCAAAGGCTCTCCGATGGATTATGGAGGAGGCGGGGGATGATATTTTCCTGAGTCTCGTGATGCCGAACTGCTACGAACACGCCGCAACCGAACTGCTCTACGGGGATATGATCAGGATTGACGATGATTGCTTCGAGGGAGACTGGAATTTCGTCAGCGCAAGACGGCGTGGGGAAGTAAAAAACCATTGGCCGATGTATCCCAATGTCTTCGACGGGATGATTGGGTTTTCCGACATCATTCAAAAGGGGAAAATGATAGCCGATGGAGACTTTATGCGCCTGAATCGCCTTGCGAATACAGCAGAACGCCGTTTTCTCTTTTCCATTATGGTTATGGGAGGCTCGGCGCTCGCGATTGCCGACCAGTTCGACACGGTGACGGACGATGCGATGGAAATCTATCGCAACAGTGAACTGATTGAGCTGAACAAGCAGGGATTTGTCGCAAAACCATTGAGCCGCAACATACGGGACATAAAAAGTTCGACCTGGGTGGGGAAACTATCCGACGGAAGTTTTGTCGTAGCACTTTTCAACAGGGAAAACAAGACTATGGAATATGGCATCCGTTTCGACGAAAATCTTGGAATAGAAAGCGGCATGGCGCGGATCCGGGACCTTTGGGAACACTCTGAGCTCGGGATTATGGAGGGCGGATTTTCACGAAGCCTGGAGCCTCATTCCTGCGTTGTGATTAAAGTGACTCCCACCGAAATAAACAAATCTGGCTTCGGATGCACACGTCAGCGATAGTTTGGAACACCTTTTGCCGCAAACCCCGCGCAAAAAACACAAACTAAAACCAAAAGATGAACGTATGAAGACAAAGACAATGCTTCTTGCGCTCGTCGCCTTTGTGGCGGCAGCCTGTTCGGAAACCGGTACGGACAAATATGACACGAAACTAACCTCACCATCCGGAAATCTTGAAATGACATTTACCCTCAGGGGCGACGGAACCCCGGAATATTCCCTAAAACATGGGGATACGGACGTCATTCTCCCGAGTGCGTTGGGATTCGAATTGCGTGAGGGACAAATGATGCGGGGATTTGAGTTTATTGATGAGAGCCGTTGCTCTACCAATGAGGTGTGGCACCCGGTATGGGGAGAGGAAGACTCAATCCGCGACAACCACAACGAACTGCTTGTGAACCTTCGGCAAAGCGAAACCGGCAATCTTATGTCTGTGAGATTCAGGCTTTTCGACGACGGACTCGGCTTTCGTTATGAATTTCCGGACGCTCAGAAACTCTGCTATTTCGTAATTAAAGAAGAGATGACCCAGTTCGCCCTTGCCGGAGACTGGAAGGCTTGGTGGATTCCGGGAGACTTTGACACTCAAGAATATGAGTATATAGAAGGACGAATTTCCGAGGTTCCGGAAAAATTCGACATTTGCGGGAACATGTCGCAGACTCCTTTCTCAAAAAGCAGTGTCCAGACATCTTTGCAGATGAAAACTGACGAGGGACTGTATGTGAACATTCACGAAGCGGCGCTGGTGGATTACCCTTGTATGCACCTTCTCGTGGACAGTCGAAATCATTCTCTCCGCTCGTTCCTCACTCCGGACGCCCAGGGAATGAAGGGATATATGCAGACCCCGTGCACGACACCGTGGAGAACCATTCAGGTCACAGAAACCGCCACAGAGATGCTTGCAAGCCGTCTGGTGCTCAACCTCAACGAGCCTTGTGCGCTGGAGGATGTAAGTTGGATTCACCCGGTGAAGTATATGGGCGTCTGGTGGGAGATGATTGCCGGCTGCTCAAGTTGGGCCTACACCGACGATTTCCAGTCCATACACCTCGACAAGACAGATTATGCTTCCGCAAAACCTAACGGACGGCATGGTGCGAACAATGAGAATGTGCGCAAATACATCGATTTTGCCGCAGAAAACGGATTTGACGCCCTTCTTGTGGAGGGATGGAACGTCGGTTGGGAGGACTGGGCTGGAAAGAGCAAGGATTATGTCTTCGATTTCGTCACTCCATATCCGGATTTCGACATCGACGCACTCAACGCATACGCCCATAAGAAAGGTATCAAACTCATTATGCACCACGAAACGTCGTCGTCGGTGAGGAATTATGAACGCCACATGGAGGCGGCCTACAGTCTGATGAACAAATATGGATATGATGCCGTGAAATCGGGATATGTCGGGAACATACTCCCGCGCGGTGAACATCACTACGGACAATGGATGGTGAATCACTATCTTTATGCGGTCACAGAGGCTGCGCGTCATAAGATTATGGTGAATGCCCACGAGGCTGTGCGCCCGACCGGTCTGTGCAGGACCTGGCCGAACCTCATCGGAAACGAGTCGGCACGAGGCACTGAGTATCAGGCATTCGGAGGCACAACTCCAAAGCACGTCACGATTCTCCCGTTCACCCGTCTGAACGGAGGTCCGATGGACTACACTCCGGGCATTTTCGAAATGGACCTGAGCAAGTTCACAAACAACAAGTCCAAGGTAAACGCGACCATAGCCAATCAGCTGGCACTCTACCTGACTCTCTACTCCCCTCTCCAGATGGCAGCGGACCTGCCGGAGAATTACTCCAGGTTTATGGATGCGTTCCAATTCATCAAGGACGTTGCAGTCGATTGGTCTGAGAGCCGCTATCTCGCAGCTGAACCGGGTGATTATCTGGTGGTTGCAAGGAAGGCCAAAGGCACCGGGCAATGGTTTGCAGGCGGCGTCACGGACGAGAACAGGCGTGAGTTCAATGTTCCGCTCGACTTCCTTGAGAAGGGCAGAAGCTACACTGCGACCATCTGGCAGGATGCCCCGGACGCGCACTACCGCACAAACCCGCAGGCCTACGTCATAACTGAGAAGACCGTCACCGCCGAGGACACGATAGCAGTGACTGCCGCGCCCGGAGGAGGTTTCGCGATTGAATTCTCGCTCTGATTCATACACATGATGAAAAAATGACTACCTTTGCAGAGGTTTCGCATTCGCATTTTTGAGCGGATGCGGAACCTCTGCACATGGATTGCTGGTCTACATCAGATATACTTTTCTCCGATGCCTGTCTCGTGTACTGCGTGACAGGTGTTTTCTGTGCTCTCGTCAGGTGGTTCCATGTCTGCGGGCCATACTCCGGGGCTGCGGCTGACTACTACTATCCCGCAAGGAAGCAGCTGACCTTCTTCTACGCTTTCTGCATATTCCAGTTCCCTTATGTGATGAATCCGACAGACGGGGCAACGTGGATTTATGTGAGCATATTCGGGATACTCTACTATCCGGTCTGCTTCGCCCTGCTGTTCAGGCGCTACTTCGACCGGAGGAAACTGTATGACAGCTGGAGAGGACTGATATTCACCACACTGCCGCTCACGATGCTGCTTGCGCTGTGCATCGCGGCCCTGTCCGCAGGCGACTGGGTGGTGGCGCACAGGAAGGCGCTGTGGGCTGCAGGTGGAGTCGCGGGAATCGCCCTCATGTCCTACACCGCGACGGTGGCCGTGCAGCTCAAGCGGAAGATTGACAAATACCACTACGACAATTTCTCCTGCGAACACGACTTCCCGTACAGGTTCGCCGAGAGGGTCGTCTGGCTGCCGTTTTTCTGGTTCGCCCTGTCGCTGTCCGTCTTCCTTTCGGGGAACAGGTGGGTGAAGTTCGGCGTGGACCTCGCCATGACCGTCCAGATGGTCTTCTTTCTGATAAAGGTGCTGCACCCTCAGCGCATGTCTCCGGATGGAGCTGAAACCGGTGCGGAAGACGCCCCCGAAGCCGATGAATCCGGCCCGGAGGCTGGTGGAGAGATAGCCAGGACCGCGCTCGCCGACAGCGCGGAGAGAGAGGCGATACACAGGGTGCTCGCGGAGACAATAAGGAGGATGTACCTCAACTCCGGACTGCTGAAGACGGATGTCATAAATGAAATCGACTATGGGAAGAAGACCCTCGCGAAAGAGTATATATCCGAGGTCGGATTCTACAATTTCGTCAACGCGTTCCGCCTCGAGCATGCGCGCCTCTACCGTGAAGCTCACCCGATGGCTACGCTCGACCAGATTGCGGAAGTTTCCGGCTTCCGTGACCGCTTCGCCCTCAACTATGCGAAAAAGAAGATAACCTTCGACTGCCGCAGTCTCACCGGAGATTTCCATCCCGACGTGAAATAATTGCAGAAACGGCGGGAAACCGTCTCCATTTTCACAACAAAAGCCCCACGTTCACCCCAATCTTGAATTCCGTGGTTTAACTTTGCCGAGTTTTTCTAAACCAGCCGGAACATCCGGCATTTAGAACACAACAAGAAAAATTTAAACAGCTTCTTAACCGCTAAAACGGAGATACAAGTGAAAATTCTTAAACTTTTGACATCCGCGTCCCTGATTGCGATGCTGGTCGGCTGCGCGGGAAACGAAAATGGAGAAAAGGACATACCCGTTCCTGTCCCTGAAAAGGAGACTGTCCTCCCTGGAGAGCCAAGTGTACCCTCAAAGAAGAATACAGAAACGACCCCGAAGGAGAACGTTGGTGGGAAAACCGTCAAAGAAGGCACATCTGTAAAGGTGAGCGAAGCAGGAAACGGGACAGAAGAAACTGCAGCCGCGAATAAGGCAGCAAGGGAAGATACTGCCACCACGGGGTCCGCTGGCGCCGCCACTGAAGAGGGAGAGCCAACAGAGAGCATTCCGGCCGTAAATGAGGTCTTTGAAGAAGTTAAGAAACCCGTTGAGACAAAGGAAACGGCTCCAGACAAAAAAGAAGAAGTGACGCCCGAGGTGACAGAAGTGGCATCCATAGACAAGGACCCCGCTCAGGAGAAGGCTGAAGCCACATGCCCGGGCACAGGGAAATGCTCCGGACGGAGCGGATGGTACGCCGGCATCGAGGGCGGACTCGATTTCGCAGAAAGCGGGATGAGCAGCTTCGGGACAGGCGGCACACGCGCCGGCGGAGGAGCCGGACTGGCCGTGGGCTACCGCTTCAACAGCTGGCTGTCCATGGAACTCGGGGCGTCTTTCGGAAAGGCGCGCATGACGGCATACGGCTGCTGCTCAGATGCCAACCTCTGGCTGTCAGACGAGGGAGAGATATTCAACGCGGCGGTGCTCGGTATGAACGGCGGCTACTACAGCGAACTTGAGAGCGCGGTATTCTTCCAGAAATATGGCCTGCGGGTAAACTTCGACATATTGGGACTCATACCTGAAACCAGGGACGGGAAATGGAGCCTGGAGCTGTCTCCGGAGATTCTCGCCATGGGACCGTCAGCAAAAATCAGCAAGTCGGGCGCAACCATCTACAGCGCCACGAACTGGCAGGCAGGGCTCGGAGGCAGGCTACAGGCCGGATATGCGTTCCTGCCATGGATGAGGGCCGGAGTGTTCACCTCTCTGGACTTCGGTCTTGGCAGCCACATCGATGCGCTTCCGCAGAACGGACACAGAAGAAACTACATTTGGGAAAGCGGCGTACGCATGGTTTTCTCAATTCCCGACAAAAAATCCAGACGATGAAAAGATACGGTTTGAAGATGGCGGCAGGACTGCTCCCGGCAATTTTGGGACTCGCATCCTGCAAAGTGAATGTGATGCACGGGGACACTGCCGATGGGATGCAGTCGGTAAGCATTGAGCTGTACTATGCCGAAGAGCGGCAGGACACGCCTAAAATCTCCGACATAATGATTCTCATACACAAGAATGCGGCTGTGCAGACGCACCGCTTCGGTGAGCCGAAGGAACTTGCACGGAAATGCTTCCTCCTTGACGAGGGTGACTACCGCTTCATCTCCGTGGTGAACCTCTCCGGATCATGCGGGATCGGAGGCGCGGACGGGGCTGTAATGTCATTCTCAGACCTGTCGGCAAACCCGGAAGAGTGTTTCGTGGGGACATCGGACGCGAGAATCGGGAATTCAGGACATCAGCTCGTGAAGTCCGGCATAGCGGCGTTCTTCCCCGAACTCACGATCGAACTCGCGGAGGCCGAAAAAGTCACGGGCATAGAGGTGGAATTCCTCAACATGGCGGCGGGCGTAGACTTGCTCGACATCGATGCGGACGGCCATGGAGTCACGACAGGCGGCACCGCAACAGCGCGGCGCATCCCCACGCTCAACTCTGCGGACGGCACGGTCGCGACAGATGTAATGAGGGTGCTCCCCACGGTCAGCGGCGAGACGTTCTCCGCAATAAGGATGACTGTGGACATGAATGACGGAAGGTCGATGAAATGCAGCATCGAAGCCCCCGAGATGAAGCAGGGCGGGAAATATATCCTCCGCCTCAAAGTCAGCGAGCTCCGGGAATACATACGCGTAAGCCCCTGCAGCATCGAGGGATGGACGGAAGGATGGACCATCGACGGAGCCGTGCCCGACCCCAATGACTGAATCGATATAAAAACACAAACACCAATAATATGAAAAGAACAATTTACTGCTTGACGTTTCCAGTTCTTGCGGCGCTCATGTTCGCATCATGCGACAAGAACGCGGCATTGGAGGAAACCGAAACGGGAACCCCGCAGCGCATGCTCGTGGTTCCGTCCATGGCCGGAAAGACAACCGGCATCACCCAGACATCCGACATCAGCACGTTCATGCTGAAGATCTCCGATGCAAAACAGGCGCGCTACAACTATTATGTGGCGATGAAGCATGAAAACGGGAAATGGAAGAGCTACTCCGTGGACGGGGAGGGCAACCTCGGCGAAGAGATCCAGATGCTCTGGAGCAATGCGAACAGCCCTGTCACCGCGGCCGCCATTTTCAATGACGGCAAATGCTTCAAAGAGTCCTCGTTCGATGAATTCACCGTGACGGTCAATGAAGACCAGAGCACGGAAGAGAACTTGAAGAAGAGCGACATCCTATACATGGATCCGGTCACAGCCAGTCCGACCGACCATAGCGACGGAAGCGTGGACGTCACCTTCGATCACCTCCTGTCCAAACTCCATATCACAATCAAACTCGACGACGAGTTTAACAAGGAACCGGGGACCGAGACAAATCCGATAGAAAGCGTGAATGTGAACGGATTCTCTTCCGGAAAAATATTCACCATATACGGGGATGGACAGTGGGCAACTGGACCACAGGAAAAAATGATTTCCATAAAGGCCTGTCCTGTGGGCTACACCCCTGGAGAACTCGGAAAAACGAAGGCAGTCGCAGAGTATGAATGCCTCGTAGCACCGGACAGGGTCAGTTCCAGCTTCAAAGTACGGATAAACATAAACGGAAAGGGATACGAATGGGTGTCGGAAAGCGAGAACGCCTTCGCCCCCAGCCACAGCTATGAACTCCCGCTTAAGGTCGGGAAAGGCATGGTGGAGCTGACCTCTCCTATCACTGTTTCCGAATGGTCAGATGACAGTCTTCCTGACGGGGACACCGACGCGGAGACCTTTGTCGTATGGGACGGAACTGTGTCAGACCAGGACAGCATACAGGGAACCGGGACTGAAGCCGACCCGTACCTCATAACGTCCGGAGCGGACCTCGCCTGCATCGCCCAGGCAATCAACTCCGGAGTAGTGGGAAAATTCTCATACAAGGCATATTACCACCTCTCCGAAAACATCGACCTCGCAGGAATCGAATGGACACCTATCGGCTATGAGAAGAACTACCAGGGCAACGGTTTCAACGGAGTGTTCGACGGAAACGGGAAGACCATCAGGAACCTCAAGGTCGACATGAGCGGGACGGAGAAAAGTGCCGGACTGTTCGGAAGCGTTGCATCCGCGACAATCAAGGACCTGACCATAGTTGACGCCGACGTCACCGGAGATATCATGGCCGGAATACTCGCCGGAACGATAACCCAGCTCGGAGGAAGCGGACAGCCGGAAGTGACCAACTGCCACGTGAGCGGAAAAGTGTCAAAGTCGAACAATGGTACCGAAAAATTCGGTGGCCTCTTCGGAGCTGCGAACTACCTCACCGCAAACAACTGCACCGCCGATGTGACCATTGTCGGAGTAGCATGCTCCGGAGCATTTGCAGGAAGCTCTTTCATCTGCGACTACAGCAACTGCACAGCAAGAGGAAGTGTGTCCGGCACGTGGGCGACCGGAGGCTTCAGCGGCGCAATTGAATATGGCAGCTATGTGGAATATTGTATATCATACGCGGACGTAGTCGCAACCGACTGGAACTGCGGCGGATTCGTGGGCTATTTTGCCGGCGAGAACGAGAACAACACTGCTGTCGCCGAAGGCTGCAAGGCATACGGAACCGTGACGTCAGACCTGAACATGTCTGTGCATCACGCCGGCGGTTTCGCCGGGTACATAGGTTATGCGGAAGCCCAAAACTGCACCGCCGCTGGAGAAGTGAAGGTAACTTACCTCCAAGACGGTTCACAGGCAGGCACATTCCTCGGATTTGACGCCGGATATGCCAAGACCGAAAAGTGCAGCTACATTTCGGCAAAGAACAAGCAGAACCTGAATGCAATCGGCAACACGGCCGAAGCCACGAGCTCACACGACATCACCGCGAGATAAGTAAACATTTAGGTTTACAAACGAACAAATCTGAAATATCATGAAAAATCTGAAATACATATTTGCGGCGGCAGCAATAGCTGCAGCGGCAGCCGGATGCAGCAAGGAAAACGCGGTGCAGACAGGCAATTTCCCATCAGACGGCGTGGTACGCATCCGCCCGACGGTCACCCAAACGGTCACCAAGGCCGGCTCCCAGGAGTATGAAGGCACGCTCGGACTGTTCATCGACTATGGGACAAATGACAAGTACACCATGAGCAACGTGCGCTGGAGCAGCGATGCCAACGGAGTCTGGACTCCGGACGTGACCATGCTCTGGAAGGACGTCACGAGCCCAGCCTCAGTCTATGCCTACGCGCCATATTCCGTGTCTGCCCTCTATTCTTCGCAGGTACCGTTCAGCATAACCCCCGACCAGTCGGAAGGAATCGGGGAAGCCGACCTGCTCTATTTTTCCCAGGAAAGCTTCTGCCCATACTCGGATCTCGACTGGGCCAACGCCGTATCAATCAAATTCAAGCATGCACTCGTGAAGATCGAGCTCAGCATCACCTACGGCAACCAGTTCGGCGACAACACGCCTACTATAAAAAAGGTGGTCCTGAAAAAATCCGCAGGAGATGTGATATGCGACCTGAGTGACGGAGAGGTCACGGCGATGGGCACAACGACTGATGTGATCATGCACAAGTACAGCGAGTCAGGATACGAGTGCATCTGCTATCCCGCCGATATCCTGGAGGCCGGCGACGACTTTATCGTCGTGACTGCCGATGACGGAACCGGAGAAAAGAACTTCACCTACAGGATTCCGGACGGCGGTTTCAATCTGATTGGCGGACGTTCCTACCACCTGAATCTCAGGGTTGGCAAAAATAAACTCGTTCCGGCAAGCGTGGTCACCGTAAACGACTGGAATGCGACGGAGGAGATAGAAGGCGGAGAAGCAGAATCTTTATAAAAATGAATATGAAGAAATACATAATCGCAGTTTCCGCGGCGGCTGCAGTCATCGCAGGTTGCGGTAAAGTCACTGTGAACCAGGAAGAGAAACCGGCTGAGGCTGCAAAATACATCACCGTGTCAACCGGAATAGACACTCGTGTGGAGACGACTGAAGCAGGGGACGAGATATTCTCGGAGAATGACAGGATCAGCATATACGCATGGACCGGAGACGCCGCTGTGGTCCCGGCCGCTGCGGACAGGGTGGTGAACAATGCCATCAACACGCTCAACGGAAAGGTCTGGACACCGGATGTGCAGATGCTGTGGAAAAATCCGGTAGACCCGCACTATTTCATAGGCATATACCCGGCTACGGAAAGTTCGGTCGTGGATCTGACTGCAGGAGACTTCACTTTCGACATGAATGACCAAACGTCAGGCGACCTCCTCGTGGCCACCAGCACCGATGGCATCAGGTCGAGCGCGAATCCGGTCAACCTCAACTTCAAGCACGTGATGGCGAAGCTCATAGTCAAGCTCACCTACCGCGACCAGTGGGGCGGAACTCCTGAGGTGGAGTCTGTGAGTGTCCAGGATTTCTGCAAACAGGCAAAGGTCAACTACATGACCGGCAAAGTCACGGCAACGCAGGACAGGGCAGCCGCAGGACAGCTGCCGGAGATTGAGGAGAACACACGCTACGAGTCGGTGATGATTCCGCAGAGCGGCGTGAAGAGCATCATCATACGCATCGGCGGCCATGACTATACGTTCACGCACAGCGGGGACATCAAGTTCGAAGGCGGCAAATACACGACGGTGAACATCATAGTCGGACGCGATGAGGTGAAAGCCGGTGACATCACCATCAGCAAATGGATTGAAGGCGAGGAAATCAAGGGAGGAGAAGCACTTGACTAAGTTTTACCGACGCCTCAGACGGCGTATCAGACTGAGGACTATGCGGTCCAGAGGTATTGTGGCGGAAGCTCTGCGGAGACCTTCCGCCACAATTGTTGTAGGGGTATAGGTCTGCTTGACAGTCTCAATAGATCTGAGAATATCCTGTTTTCTGCCGGCAATGTCTGCATAAAGTTTCGTTCTGGCGGAGTCGAGTCCGGCCATGTCCTTTATTTCGCTGTAGTTCATCGCTCACCTCCCTTTTCATTGTCGTCAAAGAACAGACGGACGAACATGCGGACAAGCCCGTTGATGAAAAGTCTGTCCCTAAGAAGATAGAGTACAACGATGAGAATCAGGAAAAAAGCGGCCACGATGAAAGCACCTGCGGCGTAGTTGCCGATGAGCCTGCCAATCAGAAGTATAGTTCCGAAAGAGGCGGCCATCAGGACGATGCTGCCGAGCGTAAGGAAAAGCACTGAGAGCAGGATTCTGTTAAGAGCCACAGACAATCCCTTGACTGTCCGTAGTTTCAGTTCGTCAATTTTCAAATTGACATAGGCCGCAGTGCCGGCGGCAAGTTCTTCTGCGGGTTTTGTGAAACGACTTTCCATCAGGCAATATCTATTTGTTTACCGGGAGTTTTCGGAGCGTTGTCAACATCGGCTATGACTTCATCATCCTGGTCGTAGCCGTCGTCATCCTCGTCAACATCATCCTCAGATTCGAGCCCGGAAGCAAGTGCCCTCTCCAGTTTGTCGAGCCGCTCGCACAATTTGTCTTTGAGTGATGCTTTCATTTCCGCGCCCTCGGCACGAAGGAGTTCCTTGAGGTCGTTCAGGTCGGACTTGGCAGCGGCCATTTTGTCAGCAGCCGCCTCGTAAGTACCCCTGGCAAAGTCGCAACCGTCTTTTGCCGCATTTTTAATTCTGCGTCTTGTCACTTCGCCCTTTTCCGGAGCAAGCAGGATTCCGAGAGCTGCGCCCACGGCTGCCCACGGCGGCGGATTTGCAATCGAGTTTTCGTTGTAATTTGTTCTTTCTATAGACTACACGAAGTCCTGCTTCTCAACCCCTCACGCAGCGGAGCGAGAAGCGGGACTTCTCGTTTGCCGTGCTCAGGGCGGCATTTTAACTATTTTTAGTAAGCGTTAAAAAAATAACTTGAACTAAATTTGTATCAGATTTATGAGGATAGATTTCTTTTGG